>JGI24158J21664_10011793_pt1 | contig 11603 bp, 7 predicted proteins | sample Ectturendosymbi3_FD_21664 | JGI IMG/M metagenome (IMG submission 21664)
AAAACTTATTAGTGAGATACGAAAGAAAACAAGGCAAAACAGAAAAAAAAACAAAAGGTGTACTTCATGCCGAAAAGCATAGAATGTGCACACAGAAAATACAAAAAAGGGAAATTTCATTATAGAAATCAAACAAATATCCTGATCCTGTCCTGATCCAATTTTTTTCAAAAATCAATGTCCAAATCCAATATCCGAAAAAATCGCAAGTATCCTACAGGATATCCAATCCTGATCATGTCCATGCTCACCTCTGGCTGATGCTTGCTGAAAAATGCGTCATAAAGCTTGTGAACCGTGGATGACATTTCAGCCAATCAGCTTTTGCAGTATTAATGCGCTTGGTGGCGCTGGCTGTCACAGTGAGATAAAAAAAAGTGGGGTAAGAGGTAGGCTACTGTGAAAGAAAGCGAGGTTATGATCACGATTGCTAACAAAATCAAAAAATTTGACCTTTTTATAAGTGGTTTGGCATGTGAAAATGCGGTATACTTGTACGTCATAGTTTGGCATGTTTTTGACCTTTTATTAGTGGTGTTGCTCTTGGCAGAAAAGAAACGTTGTTTGGCATTGTCTTTGAAACTTTGAGTTAGTTTGTGAATAAATGATATTCATATTGATAAGGCAGTGTCTATTTTGCCGCCAGGATGGCAGCAGCAAAAGGCTTGTTAGAAAGGAAGTAAAATAACTAAAAGATAAACCTACAACCTAACCTTAACCGTAGCCCTAAGCTAACCCTAATCTTAACCTAACCTGTTCCTAAGGCTAAGCTAACCTAACCTACAGTATCCCTAACCTAACGCTAAGCTAACCTAATGCTAAGCTAACACTAACCCTAACCTAACACTAAGCTAACCTAACCCTAATTCTAACCTAACCCTAATCCTAACGCAACAACAACACTAACCCCTAAACGTAACACATAAGCAGAGCCTAGAAAAAAGCAAAGAAAAAAACAAAACGAAAGTCGGCAAGGCAAGAGTCGAACTGGCAACCATTTGCATAACAGCCGTAACACCTAACCATTGCACCACTAGAAGGACAGCGTTTTCCTGAGAAAGTGACCTTTTTCTTTGTATTGCGTCATGCCAAGAGACCGAATCATGAACTGCCGGCACAAATATAGCTCCAGCTGATCTGTTGCCGCCAGAATATCGCCTGTTAATGTAGACACTACCTAATAATAAAGCTGAACGATGGGATGCCGGTGTCAATGACATGACACCAGTTATATCTGTGGTGTAAAATAGCCTTTAAGTCGCATAGTAGTTCACATACGTCGTGACATTTTGTGAAACTCTGCCTGCCTTAGAACTTCTCGCACTTACTTACTAAACACATTTTGTTTTTCATGGACCAAACACTTAAAGGCCTACACATAGACATATGATATAAACTGGGAAGAAATAGAAATTTACCCACAGACCATAATAATGGGATGAGTTCCATGATGATGGATGAGTTATTTCTAGCCAGTTGCATGGTTGCAGTATCACTAAATGATGTTGAAGAGACAAGGGTATAGACAGATTACAGTAATTAGCAGCAAACATTAGGTACCCTGTAAAAGGCGGAGCTCCGTAAATAGTGGAGCTTGGTTGTGGAGGTTTGATGACATAGCCGGAGTTGCTAAAAAATAAATTTATTGCGAAAGGTGATATTACACTATGGTAAGAGAAGTCTCTTCTAAAGTTTAATAATTTTTCCTAACCTGAGTTTCACAATGGTTTGGGGACAAAAAATAGGTTTCAGCAGTTGTGAAAGTATAAATTTTAAACATCGCAAACTTCCATACATTTCATGTTTGCGTGAAGCACCAATTCAGTTGCAATGAGAAAACATTTTTCCTTTACATTTGTTCCTGCCTTTTTCTTTTGCAAATCAACTTTTTTCTACTTCGGTTACGTCGTCAAAGATCCGTTAACAAGATCCGCCCCGACGGAGCTCCGTCTTTTACAGGCAACCCAAACATTAGACTAATGTTTAGGCTTGGTGCAGTAGAAACATGAAAGCAAAAGGTAAACCTAACCTTAACCGTAGCCCTGATCTAATGCTAAGCTAACACTAATCCCTGAAGCAAAAGTTCGGAAAGTTTAAAAAAGGCAGTGGCTATAGATACGCCTGTGGATCTTGAAATAAGAAAACTTATTAATATGCCACCTGTGACGTAACAGTTATGCACGACGAGAGTGCAGTAGACTTGGTAGAAATGAAGTAAATGTAAAAGATAAACCTAACCTTAACCGTAGCCCTAACCTAATCCTAACATAATGCTAACCTAACACTAACCCAACCCTTACCCTAAGCTAAGCTTATCCTAACCTAATCCTAAGCTAACTTACCCTAAGCTAAGCTAACCTAATGCTAACCCAACCCTAACCTAACTCTAAGCTAACCTAACGATATTCTATCCCTTACTTAATGCTAACCCGTAAACGTAAAACGTAAGCCTGAAACAAAGTAAAGAAAAAAAACAAAGCGAAAGTCGTCAAGGTGAGATTTGAACCTAAAACCTTAGCCGTAGAAGGCGTAGTGCCTAACCATTACATTATACGATCCACGCAGTTTGATTGACAAACTGACCCTTTTATTTGAATTAGGTCAGGACAGGCGTATTCTTAGTCACTTCCTTTAGAAAAAGGTGGTGTCTATTTTACCGGCGATATTCTGGCGGTAGCAGATCGGCTAGAGCTATTGTGCTGCCAGTTGAAGATTCGGTCTCATGGCATGACGCAATACCTAAAAAAGGTCACTTTGTCAGGAAAACGCCGTCCTGCTCGTGGTGTAACGGTTAGGTGTTACGGCTGCTATGCCTATGGTTTTCAGTTCAACTCTCACCTTGCCGACTTTCATTTTGTTTTTTTTTTTCTTTGCTTTTTTTCAAGCTGAGAAGCTCTGCTTAGGTGTTACGTTTAGGGGTTTGTGTTGTTTGTTAGATTAGGGTTAGATTAGGTCAGGTTAGGGATAGCTTAGCATTAGGTTAGGGTGAGGGTTAGGTTAGGTTGCCTGTAAAAGGCGGAGCTTGGTTGCGGAGGTTTGATGATGTAACTGGAGTCGTTAAAACTGATATTTTGCATTGAGCAATGAGAACAAAACGGAAGTAAAAATAATTGCACTACAAAAGGTTATGTTACACTACGGTAAAAAAGTCTATTTTGAAGTTTGATAATTTTTGGTTATCTGAGTTTCACAACGGTTCGGAGAAAAAAAATAGGTTTCAATAGTTGTGAATTTATAAAATTTTTAAACATCGCAAACTTTCATGCCTTGCCTGTTTGGGAGAAACGTATATTAAGTTGCAATGATACAACATTTATCCTTTACCTTTTTTCTTTTTTTTGCTTTTGCAACGCAACTTTTTCTACTCCGGTTACGTCATTAAACCTCTGCAACCAAGCTCCGCCATTTACGGAGCTCCGTCTTTTAAAGGCAACCTTAGGTTAGCTTATCTTTAGCTTAGGGTTACGGTTAGGGTTAGGTTATAGGTTTATCTTTGAGTTACATTTACTTTGTTTCTACCAAGCCTTTTGCTGCTGCCATCTTGGTGGCAAAATAGACATTGCCTTTGGAAAAAGTAAAGAAAAACAGGTTCCACGAATTGAAACGTGCAAGTAATCACTTTTATGAAAACGCAAGGTGCCAAGATCAGCGGTGAACCCACAACCATTGGCATGGCAGACTTGAAACATATCTGTTACACTACTAGGATGACACCACTTGAGTAACAACCTGACTGCTTTATTTGAACCGCGTCATGTGAGGTAGTACAGTGGAATAAGTTTTAAAATAAGAAGATCTGTAGGTGGTTCTGTACAGTGGGGTCACCGATTCGCAGGCAAGCCAAAATCTTGCACCTATAGAAGCCACCTAAAATATTTCCAAAACTGTTCAGAATGTTGTTTTCAAACTTGCACAGTCTTTTCACAGTATGTATATGACCCTCCACAAAAAATTTCATTGCTTTCCAACTTGTTTTTTGAAGATATGCATACTGACACCTTCAAAAAGGGCAGTTTTTCCATACGAACCTTCACCAACATGCTGTCACTGAATCTCCTGATTCTCTTTTAACTGTATGGCGTCGAAATTTCACTCACTAATGCTCCTTTTCTTCATCTGCCAGCCAACCAAATTTCAGCATTTATCTTGCTTCAGAACCTGCTTGTTTCTTTTATTTTCTTAAGGCACTTCCCAAACCGTGCCTGCACCACTTCGCAGCATGCTGTTTGCTTGGCAAAATGACGTACGTCATTTTCCCATGCATGTGGCATCATGGAGCAGCATTTGCCTGCATAGCAGTATTCGCTGTCTTGGTGGGCACATTATTTCCTAGGCTTGTTCAGCAAATGGCGGTTAAATTTGAATGTTTGTGCATCGAAATTTAAAACGTCAGGTCAAGTTAAACCAAAATGAAAGAAATGCTATAAAAATTGTTTTTTGAGGCTCTGAACCTGATAGAAAACAATTGTGGGCAAAGCAGCTATGAAGTATGGACTTTGGATTGCAAGCCTGTTTCTGTTCCATGTGGCNGCTATACTACTTGGTANGACATGAATTGTGCGGATACAGCTCATTATGCCCCTAATAACCTAATTAGTTGGATTAGTTAAGTTTTAACTATCAATGCTAAATGTTCCTGGTGAACATGCAATGTTTTTACGTAATTGCAAAAGACAAGCCAGTGTGGTTTTCCCCACAAAAATTAACAGTCTGGTCTATATTATGCCAGTTGTCCAGCTGAATGGCATAGGCGTTAAGTTTACTGAGCAAGTCAAATACTTGAATTATTATTTCATGCCTTATCAAAAGATAGCAATGACAGATCGTTTGTCTAGCAGTACAAAAACTCCACTAAATGCTTTGGCATGCATTGGAGCAGATGATGCTGCATTGCCGCTCTTCGTGTTATTCCCTGGAAAATCTGTTAACAACACGCATGGTGTTGATAACACGCCACTGACAGCAGGTGGATGACACAAGACGTGTTCTACTATTGGATTGAAAATGGATTTATTCCAAAAATTAGCACCCGCAGCTGACCGAGGTTATGTTGTGCTTCTGCTTATACGATAATGATCATGTACACCTGATTAGTTAACACGTGCATCGACTGTTCATCGAGCAACAATTGCTTAAACTGCCGTTGCGTGTTCTCTGATCAGACAAAAAACACTTGCTCGGCCTTTTTCCTTTGTCGCTGTGACGTCATCCGTGCGTAAAAAAGTGCGGCCCCGCTGACTAGTGAGCTATGGGTATTTTTTGGTGGGCACATGCAATTTCTTTAGCATTGAATATCTCGCAGATATTTTGAGGTAAACTAAAATAAAAAAGACAACTGTATAGAGCATCAAAATACGAATCATACCATATAAATTTTTCGATTGGAATTTGTGTGGAAAATGAGATAACAGCATTTATGTGAAAATTGGCTGCTGACTGGTGCACTCCCTGCAGCCACTTCCAATTAAAAACTACAGGTGCCCTGTAACTGACAGATATCCGTCAGTAGCAGATCTTGGTTGCAGATATAAAATGACGTAACTAGAGTCATGAAAACTGATATTTTTTTGCAATGAGTAGTGAGACCACAACATTAGTAAAATATGAAATATTTTGAAGCATGTGGATTGCTACTCGCTCCCATCTTTTACTGCCATTGAAGAAACTTATAGTGTATAAGACGAGACACTTTTGCAGTTAGTGTTTTTCCAGCTTTTCTTCTTGGGATTTGCATATAGTTTTTTTTCCATCCTACAATTTTTTGATATGCCTAACTGAGACTTGTTCTGATTTGCTTTATCTTTCATCTTACCCCATGCTAAGACGTTTGTTTTTGGGTGGATTCCCTTATCTTGATCTTGGCAACTATGGCAGAACCATTTCAGTGTGTTGTCTCTGTGGTAGTCTTCATATTCCTGATATTGCTTACGGGGCATGTGTGATGGTACCTTTTGTGCACCCTCCATCACACGCTATACCCTTAGCAGTGACAATTTTCTCACAAATTCCACATTCGCTCATCCTGGATGACCCATCGGCCTTTCAGAGTTACAAACAAGTAGCTTTACTTCGCCTACATTACATATTTACTCCTAGAATATCTTTAAATTATTCAAATAGAAGATTATTTGTTGCTAGCCTAAGCTTACTTTCAACCACCATCCCTCTCGCAACAAGATTATTCCATTCTTGATAACAAGCTCCAGTGGGACTGAAATTTAGGTCTCAACAGTTGTGAAAATATAAAAAATTAAAGTGGCTATAAGGAATGGGCATTTCACAATGGTTTACTATTCCAGAATAGTTAAACCGAATCCAGAATCTGCTGCCTAACGCTTTTTGGTGTTTGGACGTTTTTTAATGACTATCAACAAGAAACTGCACAGTTGCACAAATTGCAATATGATTCATTGTTGGGACTTTGCATAAATTCTTTAAGTATGGACTGAATTTTATATGCAATGGCAGCTTAACTTTTGGCATCACTTAAAAATCTAAATCATAATCTAAACCCAAATTTAAATAATTTATTATGTTACTTCACTGTTTTGACAATTGAATTCACAGGAAATTATCTGTTTGGCTACATTTACACAAAACCTGAAGAGGGTCAGTTACCCTCTCCCTAAGAAATCAAAAATTTTAAAAATGCTTTGTTCATTTAGTTCTGTTGATAAAGTATTAAGTAGACTATACTAATTTGGGATAACGGTGCCTCCTGCATTTTACGTTGTGGAAGCCAATGCCAACAAAGATTGACAGTCCCAGCATTGACACACAGTCTGAGATTTTTTTGGATCAACCAAAACCTCATGTAAATGTAGCCTTAGTAAGCTTGCACACTGCACCTGCATGAATAAACTATTCACTCTTTATTCTTTACCGTAAAACTATTCACTCTTTATTCTTTACCTTAATAAATAATAAAAAGGTACATTAAACTAACAATGTAGATGCTTCTCCGTCTATGCTATACTGCATACGATTTTACTTAAGAAATGTGCACTTAAACAATGTTGCTCCTCCTAATTGTCACCAGACTCACAACTGTTCGATTGCAACACACAAAACTTTGACTATTGCACCGCAATCATTTAATTGCTCCAGGAAAGGTAATCAGTACTACCGTGCAAAAATTGGCAGACATTGCAAAACAAATTTAATTATGTGTAAGCTTTATCAGGCACATAAAAATTATCACTTTTTCTCACCAATTCTAAAAAGAAATTGACTAATATCTGATAATTATAAAAAATTAACTTTATTGCCCTATGAAAAGAATATTGACCTATTGCCCTATGAAAAGAATATTGACCTAACGGTACAAAATTGACTTTTTATTGACCTATCAAATTAAGAATATGAAACTTACTCTTTTTATCCAGAGTTCTTGCTAAAAATCACATCATTCAAGCATACTACCAAAAAATTTACTTTTTAAACTTGCCTTAGTTATTAGGAGTGAAATGACTAAAGTTTGCGTAGACACTTATTGTGTGCAAAATGATGTCACGATCTGTCAATTTCACGATATCATAAACAGACCAACAACGAACCTATGTTTGTCAGCAAGCAAAACCCACACTGTGCACCTTATAATTACACAGTAGAACTCGTCTAATTTGTCACTTTTTCGTCGGTTCCGGCAGAATGATTTGTCACTTTTTTGTCGGTCCCGGCAGAATCCCTATCTTTTGTGTACATTTCTGTTCGCTTAATTCGCCATCGTCTAATTTGTCAATTCATCACCTCTTTTTATCCCTGAGAAGCGTTTTGTTCATCTAATTCGTCATTTGCAGTTTCGCTTTAGATGTCTAAGCAGCTAGTACGTGTGGGAATTCAAACAAATTTAAGGATCTTTATCTGAGAATTGCTATGCCTTGAAATTTGTTTATCGACTTTATACACGAGGTGCAAAGCGTGACCCGACTCTCCATTGAGAGAACGCGGAAAAGTTTATTAAAGATTTGAAAGGTGCTTGATTAAATGGAGGAGTCCAGATAGAGCAGAGGAATTAATTGTTGTATTCAACCATAACGTCATAAACTTGTATTTTACTGCAAATAAGAACACTATATATGTATACGTGTTACTATGATAAAGTATACGAGCTTCTATGATAGAGTTTTCACCTGTTTGCATAATTCGTCACTTCGCCTAATTTGTCACTTTTACTAATCCCCTTGAGGTGACGAATTAGGCGAATTCTACTGTAGTCACAGGTTGAAATGTGCTAATTTGGCCTTCACACGCATCACTCTACAACTTCAGTATTATCAGACTTACTGATATGTGAATACAACAGCAATTCCAGGTTTTTAAAAATATCCGGGTTGATTGAAAAAATACAGGTTTGGAATAGTAGAACAGCGAAAAAAAGCATGTTTCGGGTTCAGGAAAACTTTTTCTTTTGGTCTTAGACTGAAATGTTTTTGTAATGTCCAAAAGAAAATTAAGTCATTTTAGTCAGAATGTCTGAAAATATAGGCTAATGAACACTGTTATGGTGAGTTTTAATGCAACTGTGAGACAAATGACAGAAATGTTTCAGTGACCTAAATTTTTCAGCAGAAAATGACCGAAAGGTCTCAGTGAAAAAAAACAGGGGAACCCTGGGTTGTAAACACTACTTTTGACAAGCTCTCAATGCAAATTTGAATTCTTTTAAAAAAATTTTTTAAATGTCAGATGGAGGTCCACTTTTGGGTTTATGGTTATCCATCCAGTATAAGTGGGCATGTGAGGCAGCTTTGATTTTCACCCACATCCTTTTTCCACCCAAGGATGTTATATTTTGTTGTGGACCATTAGATAATGCTTCACTTCCTGCTTTTATGAGTGTCATGACTATGTTAGTTTGATATTGTTCTGACAGGGCGATGTGTTTTTTGGTTTTTGCATGTAGGATTGTCACATCAGGTGAGTTCTTCAAATAGGGGTGTTTGCGAAAGCCAGATCTTGCTGGCCTGTTGAAATTTCAGTTTTTATTTCTGTGTGGCTTTGTTCCAGTTCAGATTTTTCTCAAGTCTTGGCATGTCATCATGAACAAGCTTTTTGAAGCAGTTGTGTGGTTTTGATGGTTACAGATACCAACCTGTGATCAGAAAGAATGAAAAAATGAATGAATTGGTATAAAATTTCAATGTTTTGGATAGAATCATAGCAGATTTTAGAGAGACGTAAAGGCCCAACCAGCTGCACGATCCATGAGCATAACTAACATAAGTGAAAGAATCAGCTGGGAGCACAACTTCATATGATAGTTTCATGTCATGTTCTGAGCAGAATGGAGATAGCAATTGACAAAAAATTTTTTAGGCAAGTGGTAAAGTTGCCCACCATGTGCACATTGGGGCTATCATCAGTTTCATCATAGAGTGTTGAAATTTAACTCAGATATTTGAAAATTTCTGACTCTTAGTGGTTTTAGGAATCTGACTCACCCAGAAACCTCTAGAAGAATGGATGTCTGTCAGTCTGATATCTCTAACACTTTCAATCCTGGGTGGTTTCCCTGCGGCAATATCCACGGGTACCGAGCAGTTTTGACGGGGAATCCAAATGCTGTCTGCTACTGCAGGAAGCAGATACTGCTAGGCGTTTTCCAGGTTTAGGCTAAAATGGTAGACTTAGCCAGGCCAGGAAAAAGTGGGGAATATGGGAATGTCATTCCCAGGAAATATGACATGCTTGCGGAAAATTTTTCATAGCAACACTACAAATTTTGTAATTTTTTAAGTAGCTAATAACAAATTTGTGCTCGCACGAATCGACTTTGAGCGCAGCATGTCACATGACTCAGCATTCAGAAGTCGATCCGTTTTATTCAAAGCGCACTCCTTCCATTGTGATAGGTTACTAAAGGTTGAGGCATTCTATTCAGAAGAGCACTCCTTGCACGAATCACAGTAGTGGTAAGCACTGTCGCTGCATTGTTGCATGCGGTCATGCCAAATAGCCTATCTGTCAGTTGGGTGAAAGACATGTTGGTTTTGATAGAATTAAAATTCAGTGCCAATTTAGTCGTAATGTGTTGGAAGGGGCTACACAAGCTCAGGTTCATAAGTTCACTACTGACCTGTCCGCTATGTTCATTCCAGCATTTATGATATAAGTGGTGTTTAACTCTGTGCCCGTGCCACACCAATCAAAGTAATGTGTGTTGGATTTTATTAACCCCATCGCAAGAGTGCTGACTGGTGTGGACTGACAGTCATACTGTATATCAGGGGTCTCTAAACTTTTTTGTCCAAGGGCCACATAAACTAATAAAAACTGTTGAGGGCTGGACATTTTACGTAATGTGATTGCTTCGGGATATATTGTATTCCACCAAATCAACAAAGTTTTTGTAAACACATTTTGCAGTTTTTTTTCAACATTACTTTTTTCATCATTGACAAAATGGCTTCGCGGGCTGCATTTGGCCTGCGGGTCGTAGTTTGCAGACCCCTGCTGTATATCATTAGACCTGCGCTATTATGTCAATTGCCCGAACATAGCAAAAGGGTCAGAAATTTGTGTGTCGGCATCTATAGGCACGATTCTCTTAGTAATGGTAAACCTGACAAAGACGTGCATCATAGTGTGTTCACGAGATCTGATCTTTATTTGGGAGCAGAGCATTTTCTGGAACATGTAGCCCACATACTTCACAGCTATCCACCGGAGTCCATAGTTGAGAGTATGGGAAGTGTTATAGAAAAATTTGTATTAAGTCCGCCCTGGATCTAAAACTTCTACTAACAAGGAAGATTTAAAAGATATGAGAGATAAACTAATCATATGCTGGAATGAACCAAACATCAGCAAATTTGTCATGCAGACATCGAACTTTTACTTTAAAAGTGGACTTCGGCACTTGATCCCTGGCAATGTGCGATTGCAAATGCACGAAGTTTCTATAGTAGTGGACAGGATAAATTGCATGAAACCTGCTTTGACCTTCATACCATAGATGCGAGTTTGTAAACAATTGATGGTAAAGCTATTGTGTGTCATCTGTCCAAATTTTTCACTTGGCATAAAGAAAATTGCATTTTTTGTGGCACTGAACCTAGCAAAGTTGTGTTGTCTTTACACTAATCAATTGCCAACATAGCAAATCAATTTCAAAACATTTTAAACTAGATGCCACTGCAACAAGCCTGGGCCTACTGGAAGAACTTCTTTTACAAAAGTTTCACTTTTTTTGTGACAATAAAAGCAGTTATACACAGGCATCAAGCAATCAAACTTTATCAACATGCCTAAATATGCTCATGGAAACCAGGGCTGTGGAGCCCCGGAGCCGGCCATTTTCGGTGGAGCCGGAGACGGAGCTGCTTTCAAAATTTAGCTGGAGCCAGAGCTGGTGGTTTTAGCAGCTCCGGCTCCGGACCTTTTCTGCGCACTGACAGTTGCCATGGTTAGCTCATGCTGTGCGACTAATTGATTTGATGGAAATAGGTTGCAGCGGCGGAACCCGAGGGTCTGTTCTACCACGGATTAAATTCACAATGTGTTTTTGTTTCAAGTTGGGACTTGTTCTAGTCACACCAGACTGTGGAATTACTGCCGAGTGTGGTGTGGCCAAGTCAGTCAACACCAGCGCAGTGCATGTT
>JGI24158J21664_10011796_pt1 | contig 11602 bp, 11 predicted proteins | sample Ectturendosymbi3_FD_21664 | JGI IMG/M metagenome (IMG submission 21664)
CTCCAATGTATATGCAGTAAAACCTGACAAACGACATTGAAGACCAGACAAAACAGCGTGTTTGCCACCAGATTCTAAACATCAGTGGATATATGAANCAGTCGATATATTTAGGTGTTCCTTTTGCTCTCGTACTTAAGTTGACAAAACCNCGGNGTACCGTACACCGTTCATCACCGAAGTGCTAGTAACAGCTAGTTCCTGTATGAAATCTTCATATCACACTGTATACCTGAGTTTATCGTGCAAGAGCAGTTTGTGATGACGATTGTAAGCTTGCGCAGTTGTAATGCTACGTAAGCTGTTGAAAGGAACTGTTACACATGTATTTCCAACAGGAAATGTTTTTATTACACAGAGAAAATAACATCAAAACACAAAATTTTGTCCGAGAGATGCACAATTTGTGAACGCTGGGCGGTGCTATGCATCACACTGAATGATCATGTGATATTGCGGCCTGGAAGTCCTCTGATTGAGTAGGACAGTGTACACATAGGGATTCTGTANCAGCTATGCACTTGCTGAATACCACTCAGCTTCAGCTATGGCAACATTTAACTGTTTTCCTTTGCGAAACGTTNGCTGCAATTTGGCACTTCTTCCGTTTNGGTTCAGCAATCCGTGTAATGCCTGGAACCTTTGGCAGATGGTGCGCTTGTGGAGCACAAGGCACCTGACTGTTCATGTNCTCCTTTAAGAGTTCAGTAGCCAATTTGAAGATGAAGTTTCTTCATGAAATTTTCTCGTTCGTTCGTGTTTTGTACAAAACGAAAGTATTGATTTAATTGTAAAGCATGTATTAACACCCAATATTAACACCCAGTGTGTCAAGAAATCCTAAACAATGGTTGCTTGCACTTAATCACTGAAGATTAATTCACGCAAATGGTAATCGATCGCAGCATCGTTCTGTTAGTGAGTGACGTCAAATACTGTGTTAAGTAATTCCAGTAACAACAATTGCCTATCGTAAGTGGTAACGCACTCCTTTCTCTAGTACGCAATTTGTACTACGGATGTGTGATATGACCGTCTATAGGGGTTTCTGTTGTCGATATATTGAGTCAACGCGACTGGGACAATTAAAGTTGGTAAATTGTGATGTTTTTGAGACCACCACCATAGTGCAAAACAATCGTTCTTTTTCATTGAATGACTGTAAAGGGAATATGCGTGTGAAATTAGGGCAGAGTGCAGAGGATCAGCAAACAACAAGCTGAATGTTGTTAATTGCATAGTGCAGCTCGGGCTCTAATGGGTGAGCCCGAGTAAAGCACGAGCGAACGAAGTCGAGAGAACGCCTGCTACGAACGATATTGTTTTATTCAGGTCACCTGCAACATGAACGCGAAAGGCCAGACATGGAACGAAAATATATGAACAGCGACAAGGCCCAAAGAAAAGAGCCCGAGTTAACTTAGTGAAGTGGGACCGTGGGTGGTGGCACAAACGTACAAAGCAAGCAAGCACGCGTTCTCTGATATAAATCGTAATCGATTGTCTGTTTGTTTCGTCTGTCAAATATTTCATTTTGCGAATAAGAGTAAGCAAATTTAACTATTTGGAATGGTGTTAAAACACTTGATATTACACCAATTTTTTAATAGTTTGGCACGAAATTTTTCCTACACGCAAATATGGGTGTCGGAAGGGGGCAGGAAATTGAAAAATATCAGCAAAACAGGCTGTTTTCTTGGTTTCGAGTGGTAACAAACAAATTTCACCACTTTTTGTCTCCCCCTTAGAAACACTTTTGGAAAAATCCACCAGTGCCCCCCTGGAAAAAGTGCTTCCGACGCCCATGCACACAATCATGTAAGATTTTACCACTTTTGTAAAACATTGTGTTGTATTTCACCATCTGGCAACACTGTTCGACAACACTAATGCGGTAAGCAATCCACAGCAGGGTGACAGAATGTGCACCGTGTATTCTGCCAAACATTTACGAAATCCTGCGAAATTCACTGCCAAATTACAAGTAATGTACTACAAATAACATTGTCAAAATACTGCCATATTCTGCAGCATTTTTTTCATTAAACGATTTACTTTTAACAATGAACCCAGTACTAATTGTGCAACTTAAACCTTTTTAGGAAAATTCGACATTGATATATGGGGTGGCCAGGCCTCCGCAGAAATAAAGCGGGGGGCCTAGGCCCATGCGACCCAGTTCCACCACCTATGACCCACATCATTTTCTTTACAATGAAACTAATGGTGTTCCGATGTTTTCAGAACAATGTCGCGTAGTCGATTTGCTGCTATCCGGATGTATTTGAGTTTTAGTAAGAAACCGAACCGAAGATGCACTGGACCAGGAGCAGACCGATGCACAGCAATACGTGTTGTTTTCGAAACATTCACAGCCATGTGTCAGTGAAAATACTGGTGAAACGTTTTGTTGGCAGTGGATGAGCAGTTGATGCTTTTGAAGTCACACAGTCCTTTCATTACATTTATGCCAAAGAAACCCGATTAATCCGGCATCAAGAAAAAGTGTTTTTTCGAAAGTCGACTGGCAAAACATAGAGTGGGCGGAAATTCATTCTTCAGCTGATACAATGAAAAAACAAAATGTTGTGGCCATTCCCTCTTCCGTGAACTAAGATCTCCCTCGAAAACGTAGAAAATGTTATGGAACAAGACGCAAAACTTTGTGCTTGTGCATCGCTTGCAAGAAACCAACTTGTCGCACATGCTTTGGTAGCATTTCAAAATTATTTGCGTAAAATATAAAGCGTGATCAACCCGCATGTGTGATGCACTTAGGTTTGGAAAAGAGAAAAAAAACGTTTGCAGTTATGTTTCCCAATTTCACTAAATGTACTTAATTTTGATGGTATCTCTGTGATTTACATTACTGTGCCATATTTGCACTATTACATTACAATTATGTAAATAGCTGCTTATGCCTCACATCATAATACTAGCGATATTCAACTAATGGATCAGCTCTCAGAAATAGTGAAATATGTTCGATCATTTGAAATAATGCACCGCAGTGCATTTTACCTCAACTCCAATAACATAAAAACATAGCTAGTGCGGATAGATGTATATTAAGTTTAGTAAATTCGGCATTGTTTGGTTTCAATACGGCTGTAAATCCTTCGGTGTCGATTTCGACACCTCGGTAAAAGACAGGAGAGAACAATGGTGGTAAACTTAGTGTTAACAAATGTCATTATGACCGAAATGTTTCCTTTTGATTTCGTAAACAACTTCAGTCCTTGAATATTTGTGTTTTATGCTGAAGTAGNGGTTTTCCGTTCGGAANACAAGCAGGGAACATTATNGGGACGAGAATGATTCTGTTTCTTGCAATTATCTTCAACAACATTTAGTAGCTTTTTTGGAAAGTGTACTTANCAATGACGAAAAATAATGTCACACAAATTCTAACGAACTTTGATTCTTATTTACGGCATACAGTCGGTGACAGCATCTGCTCTGTGATAATTGCAATTGATTAAGAAATTGCTAAGGTATCCAGATAAATTTGCCACACAGAAAAATTTAAATTGACGTTTAGTTTTTACCAAACTATTTTGAAGCGAAGCTAAAAGTTTTCTTAACAAAACTTTGGAACTCTCAGACAGTTCATATTAAATAAAAAAGAACTTTAAATGGCTGTTGCTGTTGAAGTGTTTCTTCAACGCTTTCACTGCAAGGCGGTTTGTTCGCCAGGGTAGCACTAGGTGCTAGCCAGTTTTGGGCGAAATCACCATTTTCTATCTTGTGAACAAACATACTGCAAATGTACTTCAAAGACGTGTAATGAAGTATGCAATCATTATCTGTAATCAACACGCTAATTGGGCGATATTATCCTGTACAACTTGGCTTTTTAGGCATATTTTCTTCCATCTATGAAAAATAATTGCTAATGCATTCGAAAAATGCGGCAAGATGATTGCAATATTTGTTGCAATTTCACGAAATATTTTCCGTCAGTTTTTATGGCCAGATACGCACTTTTGGCACTTACGTGTTGTACAAAATTTAAAACTGTAAATGTAAACGTACAAAATGAAACTACTTTTACATAATACTGAACTCACCTGTTGATACTGCTAGTGAGCCAAACGAAATATTAAAACAAGCAGATTGATTTGCTGCACTGCCATCAAAATATTTTGATATTTTTGTTTTTGGATATTTATGGGGCAGCGTGAAGACTGCCAAAATTTTCAAGTGCCAGTTTACCGTTATTCTTCGGTGTGATAGTGACTGGGTTTGAAAGATCTTTGAAATATCCTTTGCATCTTTCACATATGTCTTTTACATTGCTGAGTAAGACAACAGTTTGGTGTTTGGTGAATCCAGCGGTATTAGATTTTGGGTCATGGATCACTGCCCGTGCTGTGGGGAGAGCCTGGGGGACTGTAGAGGCAGTCGAGACTTACAACAAGTCAGTCGTTGCAAAGTGATGGCCCACTGCCCGAGCTGCGAAGAGCTGGAACACTGCCCGAGCTGCGAAGAGCTGAATCAGCAGGCTATGCTTAAAACTAACGATGTTGTAGTTTCTCAGACACTGAAACTAACAAGCAATACTCGTAAAGCTCTTCCCTATGCATTTCCAAAACATGAAATCGCGAAATAGCCCGATAGTAACTCAACCAAGTCGTCATGACGCGAGGCCATTGCGATGGTCGCGCCAAAGTCTGTATCTGACGTTGTCGCGCCAAAGTCTGTATCTAACGTTGTGTTGTTAAATAGGTAGGGTTGCCGCTGATTGTCAGCTTTACTGTGCTTGCTTTGAAGGCTGTGAGCCCCACCCATGACTCGCAGAGATGTGAAAAGCGCAAAACATGTGCAAATAAACTCGGAAGGTCAACCTTGTGTTTTGAGTGAAAGCAGTTAATTGGTGTCCGATGTAATTTAGGATTTTCGCGAAGTCTATCAACTGGTCTCACAGCGACAGGCAGCGGATGGCACTGAATTCGAGAAGAGTTCATTGAAAAGCGATACCGCTCTGGAAACGCAGCACCTGCGAGACGACGAAGCAGCTTCCCTCGAAAACTTAGAGTGAAGATGGCCGAAGAAAACCCAACGTGCAGCTGTGTGACAAGTGTCAACCACTGTGAACACTTGAGGGTCGAAAGTTGAACTTACTTTTGGAAGGTTTCTTAGAATACCTCGACGTAAATGTAACTATAAAACAGAAAAGCCAAAGATTTAAACATATTGTATGTTTTGACGAGAAAAGACTGTGCGATCTATTGCATGCTGTTACGAGAAAAGACTGGCCTATATCCCTTGTCAATGAAACTACAGGTCGAAACAAAGCAGTTGAATTTAACATTCCGGGCTGGAACTCGGTTGTCCAATCAAAACAGCAAATTGCCAAGGCAGCCTTCTGGCTTTGGATAAACTGCAATGCACCCAAGACTGATGGCATATACAGGTACATGGTTTAACCCAAAAAAGTTTTTCAAATCTTCAATGCGGCAATGCCGCAAATATGTTGTAATACATAAGGCCAATGGCCTAGCGGCTGCACTGCAGGCTGAGAAAACCAATCAGAAATTTGGCAGGATAAGAACAAAAACTGATCTCCATCAATACCAACATTGGTGGGTGGGGTAAATGGTTGCTCAGAAAATTTTTTCAATGCGGAAAGGCTATTTCAAGGGTAAATTAAACTCAGAAAACTCTTGTCAGTGAATCTGCAGAATTTGTGGGACAGCATAAACTGCAATGAAAACCATCTGGGCCTTGAAATGGCCTTGAGTTCTGTTGTTTCACCGACATGAGTTCTTTCATTTGAAGGCTTCCTATTGAAGAAGGCACCAAGGCCTGATTTTATTTCTGCAGAACATTTGATGTATGCAGGTGAATCTCTTTATTTTTTCTCAGTGTACTGTTTTAATACACGCATTGTTCACGGTTTTGTAACCAGTTCATGTTTCATCTTCCCTAACATCTCTCCTTTCCTTGGAAACACAGCCAATCAAGTTGGCTTTGAGGCTAGGCATGGTACTGATCGATACGTTTTTGTTGAAGCAAACTACTACATACTTCGTTCCCCATAGTTTTTCAGTGCACTGAGCTAAACGCCGCCACAGTTGAAGCATGTGCCGTACTTGTGCTGACTGCTGAAAAACGGAACGCGTGAATGACGCAAGCTTCGTGTTAACAGCAATTTTTATTTCCTGTACCAGTTGCTTTGAAGAGCTCAACTTGAAACGATTGGCAAAAGAAAGTGACACTAACGAATCGGCTTTCCAAATGATTCTTGTGTTTGCTTTACAGGAAATATATGCATTACTTCAGATTTCAGGCGAGCTGCAACAATCCTCAGGTGAGAGCCATTGCTGATTAATGGCGTTTTGCTCATTGGTTCGAAATGCGTGACAACTGCCAATCATTGACCATGAAGTATCCCTAACATTTCATGCAAACGTACAGTTTAATGAAAACTAAAACAATGGGTTTTGCAAGTAGTTCTTATATTGAACCCTATGACACGGAAGTAACGCATCGTTTTTGACGAATGTTTCTGGTCCAATGATGGCAAGAAGCGGAAATAATTTCATCTTCTTGCCATCATTGGACCAGAAACATTGGACCAGAAACGGAAATGCATAAACTTTCATCCTGCACAGAGTGAAATTATTTGAGTACAATTTTCTGCCCACTGTTCAAGATGAAGAATTATGCATTTGCTTTCTGCTGAAAAGCGCGGGCATGCATGTTTCATGTGGGTAGCTGTGTGCGACTGCCAGAAATGCATCTGTGTTTTTACACGAATACAAATCACTCTACAAAAAGTTGATAGCCATTAGCGTACATTGGCTAGCAAAAATATGAAATGTTGGCAGAATTAGTATAGATGAACTTCTGAAACAAAAATTTGTTTGAGATGCAATGAAACTATCGGTTTGGATTGACAACATTAGAAACTAGTAGTGATTCGTGGGAAAAGATTATTTGAACTACTGGAATTCAAGTATTGCAACTTAAACCCATTGAGAATCTCATAAAGGAATTCTAAAGATATGAAACATTTCTAAAGCAGCAGGTATTTTTCGCAAGAAAAATATGCAGACGACATTTTGTGTACGTTGCGTTCACTCCTACCATAATCAGTACATAGAATTGCTTTGCTGCAAGAGTTTTTAAATATCCAAAATGCTTGAAATCAAACCGGCGACATTTCTGTTTCTCCCTTTCTTATTCCCTCACAAGCATATTTAGCATTTAATGGTTGCGGGACGATCGTGTCTTTAGATGAAAAACGCCAATATTTTGCGAATAAATTAATTTGTACTTTTGGAAAAGCTTTAACACGAACGAAGGAAATCGTAAGCTCTGTAACACCAAAGAAGGTGATCGTGGGCGGTGCATTATATTGCATAACGTCTGTATTCCCACACGCAACGCAGTAGAGTTAAGCATGCATGGCAGTCACATGGAACACATAAATGCATAAAGAACACGAAGATANTTATGCGGTGGTAGTACAAAATGATTCGTTTGATGACGCTANGACAATTAGCTTGATGAAACACAANCACGTACTGTGCGTGTGATAGTGGTAAAGGTCACTCGCGTGGATGGTGCCATTGCGGTTCCTATAATATGTAGTGCGATGATTTCCAAGAAGACGGATTTATAACTATCTTTTAGCTTTATGTTACTTTCTCCTTTTGATACATGTTGTATTCCGATCAATTCAATGGTGTTGGCGTGCATGGTTTGCAGTGAGCAAATGCTTCTAGTTGATAACTTTCTCTTTCATCAGCAGAGCTTTACAAACGTATACAAAGGATTTCCTTTGTAGCACGTAAAGTGAAATCAAGCGTAGTAGCAAGTATCACTGAGAAACGATGCATGCATCCGTAAGTCTGAAAAATGGCTAGTTTTCGAGTATACTTTTTTATAGCCTATAATGCTGTAGTTTCCAGTAAATATCTGATTGTGGCAGCATGGGTTACTCGAGGGAATTTCTTTGAAACAATAGGCAGGTGATTTTTATGTGAGAAGGTGAACGTTCCTAGAAACAACAGATTGAAATAAGATAAATGTGTTCTTGTTATCACAAGGTTTTTGGACTCGCAGCTCATTGTTAGAAACATTTCTGCTTTGACTGGCTGTATCGGATTCATTGTGAAGATAGATGTTATATGCTTGGCTCAATCGTAAACAATGCACCGGAAATGCGGGCTAACGAGACATCTTGCATAGTTCTGCTTACTGCTACTGAGGTCACAAGGTTCACACCACTGTGAAAATGGTATTGTAAACGAGGTTTTTGATATTTAACTTTCGCAGAGGAAATATTCATACCAAATTTATTTTCAAAAATGTAAGTTACTCAATCACAACAGGAATACTGTAGTGCTGGTGTTTCAGTAACTATGCCAAAGGCTTATAAAGATGGTATTCAGTTTGAGATCAAAGGCATAATCCTGCAAAGTTCATTTGGATATTTACGCGATTTGTTGTTGAATCCCATTATTTCCAGTTGACATCTACGCATGGCGTTTCACAATTATTTTCCAATATTTGGAAGATTGCTCACAGGAGAAAATTTCATTTGGTCGTTCAGAGGTTTCTCTAATTGTTATTTTGAGGTGAAACTTGCAGTAATGACTGTTTTCAATGTGTTGTACAGCAAAACGTATGCACCTGGGAGGATAGATTGTTTCCAGTAAAAGTTACTATTGTAATGATGATGGCATCTTTTGACAAAGAAATTATCCTAACCGTTTTTTCTACGTTCAGTGAGGGAAACGACCAAAACTCGGGGTAATTCTTGATTTTATTTTTTGCGTTGAGGCTCCGTTATTCCCGTTACAGAAACAACAACCATCGGATAATCGCACGTTTTGTTCAACAGAAATTGTATCGAAAATCCCGCTGAAAGATGTTCGATTTATGCTTTCGTTTTGATAGAGCGTACATGAAAGTCCAGATTCAAAGAGGACTTGGTTTTCCCTCTTCAGTGAACGGTTCGTAATTGTGACAAAACGTGAGTTTCGAGAGCCACGGCATCGGGTTTCCTGCGCAAAAAGTATTCAGAATACATGTCTCGCCGTTTGCTCTTATCGAAGCGGAATCCACCATCGTGGAATCAACGTCAACGAAGTTCATCCAGTGTACGTTTTTGCTGATGAGATATTGTACTTCGTGAAGTACTCGCTAGGCCTGAAAGTGTTTCTGCGGCTTTTTGATTTGAAGTTGAGTTAATGCCAGGTTCTTTTCAGTTTCAACCACACGATGAGAAAAGGGGCCTCCAATGACATCGAGCCGCTTGTGCATTGATTGCAGTAACTCGTGATCGTCAAGCAGTGTTGCGTGAACCATAGTCTGAAGCGAATATTTCTTGCTGCATAATCCGAGCTAGTGTTCTTTGCTGGTTGATTTTACTAGCAAAAAAACTGAATTTTGAACTTAACACTATTTCATACAAGACAATGAATAAGAAATAACGCGATTAACTTCAGAAAATACAGTACAACAACAGCAATTAGACAAACGAACTTATCTTTTGTTTTGTATTCTGTGCAGCACCATGCATAGACATTCTAACTGGCGAAGTTGCAATAACTGGTTCTTAACAAAACCACAAACATGTCTACACCTTGTGAAGGCCGGAAATAGGCTGTGAAATTACCATTAAGATGAAAGGTTTGTGCTTCGCTAACATATCCCACATAATTTTTGTGAAGCTATATGCCAACTGCAAATTTCTGTCAACACCGTGGCAAAGATCAGGTCATAATTACGGCTTGTGCGCATTGCGTGCTCAAAACGCAGGACATGCTAAGGGAATGATGCAGGCCCAGTGTCAAAAGCAGTCATTCGATCTTGTGCCAGTGTCATTAGGTGTCACGAAAGGATACGATTTGCAGAAGGCGATAGCAAAGAATCGTTGTTGGATGCACTTGTTGTGTTTTTATTTCGAAGATAGCACGTATAATTTTTCAGTTTAAAAGGGAGATGCAGAAACACAGAGAACCGATCAAATGCAGTGCGATAACTTTCTACTCAAAGTTTACCTTTAGTGGCCACAGTTGATTGACCATTAAAACAACACGTCTTACATGTACGTTTCAACGTGAGATCCATGATGTGAAGTAAATCAATGATTAGTTTAACAAAATTTTGATTAAGTCATACAATGTGTCAAGCAATGCAGTGGGCTAAAAGGTAATGCTGACATGTTTTGGAAGATTGCATAATCTGATTGAAATACAAACAACTGAACTTACGATCACTGGAAACACACACAATGACGAATATGAGCAGCTACAATTGGCAAATCCATCTTAAAAAGTGTTTGCTTTAACACAAACAAATGTATTTGTTAAAACAGAGGCAAACATGGGTCCCCAACTTTGTAATTTGAATGACATTCAGAGATTATGCGACGATCGGTTCAAATATCACTACATTGGCATATTCGATTTTGGTGTCTCATCGAAACTGAGTTCATTGCAGGTCCAAAAACATACAAATAAGATTGCAGTTGTACAGGGTTTGCAACCGCGGTAATAGAAGACATTACTGCACCATCCTGTCAAAGGAAAGTTGTAGAGACTTAACAGGAAGCTTGACAAAAATGTTAATGTAGGAAAGGCACTAGGCAGTCAAGTCCAGTGCTTGCAACCTTTATGGAAAAAAAGACTGCAAATTGCAAATAGATAGTCTTTTGCATGGGGAGAGCAATATATGCAAATTGCGATGAACAACAAAGTATACTTGGAAAAAATTTTAAGAAACTTTGTAGCTGAAGGAAAGGTACAAAAGTTTGCTATAAAAGCAATACGACTGTGAAACTGACGAAGGGGTTGTAATGAGATGAAATGTTTAGTCACAAATTCCTCTCTCAAGTGTGGTTTTAATTTGCTAACAAACCACTCAACTAACCAAGCCATTTGCCGCTCACGCATTTCCTTTGTGGTTGACAGATACTATTTTCCAGTCACAACTTGCAAGAGTGGTTCTTCTTTCACCATCAAGTAGCGGACCATACTTGTTCGAGAAGAATGCTTGTTCCTATCTATGTATATTCGTGACATAAGGAGTGATTCCCAAATGAACACATAAGCATGGGAGCAAATCTTGAATTGCATGAACTTGTGAACAGAACCCCAAAAAACTTCCAGCTAAGGAGGTGAAATGAGACCTACAGCAACCCTTTAACTTTCAAAGAAAACAATCAGAAAATTTGAAGCCTAGGCCAAATTTCTGTTACGCGAAAACAACAATGAAATCTCAAAGTATTTTCAGTTGTTATGATAAGACATGCAATGCAGGTAAAAACGAAGGTAGCGCCGTTTTGGACCTTGCAACGAATAAATAAATTACGGTTTGCATTTTTGAACGTTCATGGCAGATTTTCCTCTAACATCACTTTGTATTGCTGTCAGTTAAGCTACTTTCATGTACTAAGTGTCGAAAGTGTTGTGCATGCTCGATATATTATGAGCGAATGGCAATTTACCTTGACCTATTAGCATGGAGTTTTAAGTTCTTTATGCAATAATGTTATGGCGCGCAGCGACGACCCTTCCTTCACCTTTGCTTAACCGCTTCAAGCTGCGCATCCGGTGACCAATATTTAATACGAGCGTGATTCACT
>JGI24158J21664_10011798_pt1 | contig 11601 bp, 8 predicted proteins | sample Ectturendosymbi3_FD_21664 | JGI IMG/M metagenome (IMG submission 21664)
GCTGTAAATGTCACCACGCAATTCTAAAACTTTTATTTCTTACGCTGAAGCTAAGCTCTGCATAGACAGATACAGTGATAGAGAGATTCGTAAAAAAGCAGAAACATCGTAACGGTTTTGTAGCCTGTAGCGGCACAACCATCTCTCACATCATCAATTTTGTTATAGGTGTAGAAATTGTGTAACCACAAAGACAACGGCATTCACAAAAATATTTGTAATTACATTAAAAACCAAAATTCCTACGATGCTTTTTCAACGCTCCCTGAGACATCCGCATCATGAATTTACTAGCTGGAGTTGCAAAGCAAGCTACGTGATATATTTATTACTGTAAGATGAGCGGCTAAGATGAACTTAAACGAAGCACAAGAAAAACCGCCGTCTAAATGCATTTGTAACGACTCGTGCTCTTTCACGCGATTCCAACGAACCTAAAAAGCATTTGCACATTTCCTAAAACCAGCCTTGTGGTGTGACTGGCGACTCCAGTGGCTAACGATACACTAGCATCGAACATCACCAACAACCTTCACCACAGCAACTCATCTGGTTAACTTGTAGCTCGTTAAAAACTTCGCTGCAGCGAAGAAAAGCAAAACCGATATAATCATCGTCATACTAATGACGTAATGGCTGATGCTCGTCCCGATATCCAACCAGGAACCTTCGTCTTTCACCTGAATGACAAACAAAGGTGGAACGAAAAGATGCAGAACAGGCAGAAACAAGTGTGTGTAGATTGGGTAACAGATTCGAATCTATCACAACGTGACAAAGAAAAGTCAAGGCTCAGGTTTTAGCATCAATCTCTGAATATCGTCACAAGTCCTGCCAGGACACTGCATAGGATTTACCTCGTTAGCCCGTAATACTTACCATGAAGAGAAATGCATGCTCATTATGTCGGATATGATGAGAACGAAGCAGCAAAGCTGAGTGAAGTGCGTGTGGGTTGCTATGGCGATGCAGCAGAAAGTGCAACTGACAAGAAGGTAAGGCAGAAGCACCTAAGCAAGAAGACACACGGAAAAATAGCAAGAAGCGATATAAAACTTTATTGGGTTACAATCGACCTCTAACCAACCTTATACGCGAGCAAAACTCCCATCACACCCTGATCGAACATGGCGAGAAATGGAAGAACAATGCGATTGTCGAAGCTGTTCACGCTGGCAACGTTTCCGACGCCAAAGAACGCCAGAACCAGGAAAAAGACCAGCATGTAGCAGCGGCGCACTGTGTGCACGGACAGTTCTTGGTATGACGCGGTATCTAAACAAAAATCGTTTTTGTAAATGACACCTGCTGCTCCACATCATTCGCGAGAGCGATCGCTTACCGAGATTCAAGTGATGCTGAGCAAGGTCGAATGTCTTCAATCGCGTTTTTTGCGTTCCCGTTTCGGATTCCGTCGCGTCGAACTCCAACTTGATCCACAGTGCCAGGAGCACGCACAGGCAGACGCAGAAGAGCGCGGTCGTACGACAGGCTGATCAGTATGTACGTGGCCGCGTGACAAGCGAAGATCGACAAGAAGCGGTGCCAGATCTTGGTTGTCACGAGCAACGGCAGAACCCAGCTCGACAGCAGCACTGTCCAACTTACCGGGTGAATAATGTAGGGTATTTTGCCGTAGCTGGCTGATGAGAACATGGTCGCGGACGAAACGAACCCCGCTATAAACGGGAGCAGCGACATCACAATCAGACCTCTGTGACGTAAGCTCTTGCTGCTCAGCAGGCATATCGCTGTTCCAGCGCCTCCGGCGGCAAGGACGAGAAATGGGTTTGGAACCCTTCCCACAACAGGCAATGCAGGAAACACGGACAAGAGAAGACTGACTGCAGCTGCGTAGGATCGCACGGGGGAGGAACTGCAGTAAAGGAACAGTACTGAGAAAACAAGCAGCTCGAGGCTGAGAATGTAGCGGTAAAAGAAACTAAACACCAACGCCCACGTTCCCACGACGCCGGTAACCAAGCAACCAGCCAGCTGTCTACCGACGCGACTGTCAGTTTTCAACAGGGCGTAGCTCGCAGTGAACACTCTGCGCTGCGTTGACAGGTAGTACCAGATGAGGAGGGGTAGCAGGCAGTACAAGTAGTACGAGAATGGTACTTCGGATGCACTGAGAACGGCGCAGACAGTCAGGCCGCACAGTGCGAACAAACAAACGAGAACCATGCTGTGCCGTTCGTTTTGTGCGCGGGCGTTTTTCAACGCTTGGCTTTTTATGAAACTCACTTGACCTAAAACCAACCCGAGGGAAACGAAAATCCAACCGATGTAACTGGCCGTCACGGAAATACTGAGCAGAGCTCTGTGATACGTGTGGTAGTATCGCAAACCGCTCAGGGAGAGCTCAATTAATTCAGTGCAAAGGGAGATCGCCTCATCGTACTGGTTGCTGACAATGAAGTCAGCGCTTTTCCTCGTCATGTCTATGACGTCACTGGCAGCCAAACGCGGAAAAGGTGAGAAAAAGAAGGCTCTTTTCTTGGTGCTTTCCATTTTGATGACGAATTGCTCGGATATTTGTTGTGCGTTCATAAGGAGCAACTTCGCTCTATCTTCCAGAGAAACAGAGAGAAGTTGATGCGGAAGGGTTCCTACCGAGTTCACAGGTATCGGGATTCCCACAAATGCAGCCATCAAAGGTGCGATGTCAGCTTGGTTGACGTCATGCCTATCATCTGGATCGAGTTTCCACTTCCTGTATAAGCAAACGTGTACAACCAAATAAACTTCTAAATACACCAGACGTAAAAATGTAGAAAAAAACTCTTTTTCACCAGCACGATTTCAGATTGCGGGGTGCAATGTCGACTTGCATGTACGGGTGTTTAAAAGGGCGTCGACTCAGTCTAATGGTTTTAGTGGTTTTTACAGAAAATGGCTTTAATGGTTTTCACAGAAGAAATAGTTTTTAAACTAATGGTTTTCAGGAAAGAACAATCAACGTCAGGCGTCAAGTTCATCTACATTCCATAACTATCGACTGCGCAGACTTTGAATAAAATAAGTCAGTACAAACTAACAACAGCAAAATAAAACACTAGCAAACGACATCAAAATGTTCACAGCATGGAACAGTAACAATTCGCTGAAAATACACTTACCTGGTGAGTTCAATCGCATCGGTACCCAACGGTGATTGGACAAAACTGTGTTTCCTTGCCCCTGACCCCCACACGACCAGGGGAGTGAGCGTTTCCGATGGAAGCCCAGCACCGTGAGAACCTACCAACAAACCAAGTTTTGCAATTTCTAAACACCATTCAAGCACACATTTACAATGTTTAAGGAAAGAACACACAAGCAATGCATTGTATCTTCCTCAGTCAGCACTTGTTTGAAAACTGGCCCATTACTTGAATGTGACCATTTTATCCCAAACAGACATCACAGATTACGGTGGTCAGCAATAAAACTCTTGTTTTACAGACACGTTTCTCAGCAAAATTTTGATGAAAGCAACAACATTTTCAAAACATATTCCACTGAAGGAGACCGTTCGAATGACAAGTTTACGTGCAAAGCCCTGTTAAAATGTTAAGATTATTTCCTAACAACCAGCATAGAGATTTTATTCGCGGTCGCCATGATGCAGATTGGCAACAACCGATATTTGCGAACGATCTACATCAATCAAGCGCTTTTGCCGCTGTACTGTTGCTCACCCCAGTCAGTCATGCCGTGATCGGCGGTGAACACAAAACTCGTCCTGTCGTCGTTCATGTAGAAGTCATTGAATAGTTCCACTATTCGCCGCACTCCTTCGTCTACTTTTCTTATATTCTCTTTATATTCACTGCACAACAGATTAAGAGCGCGATCTGCGGCCTGAGTGAGAAAAAAAGCAAATGGAGACCGCTAGCGCGAAGCCTTTGAATGGTGGCCCTTGAATGTGAACAAATAAAAAATGCACTGCTGTAGTACTTAAAGCCCAACACTGTAAAAATGAACCGCGATGGATGAGTTGTACGGTCTTTTTTGGCCGGTCAGCAACTTTTTCACAACCAGCGATGTGTCAGTAAATTAATAAAAACGAAAATGTGCACCAACACTTGTTTCACAAGTGTGCAAGAAAATCCTACTGTAAAACATCTAAGCAAGGCCTTCTGTACTGCACAGAGCCCCAAGTGGTCCGCAAAGTAATTTCAAAATTTGAATTTTTAAGATTAAATTTCAAAATTTTAAATTTCAGGGTTGTTGCAATTTTACCCATACAAAAAAAGAACCAACCGGATTTTAATAAAGTCAAAAAATACCATGTTTTCCCGTAATGAAAATATCCGCAACACATGCTTTTGCAACCTGTGGAAGTCANAATCCATAGTTTAACGCATNAAAGACAGACAGTCAGCAGCCACCCAAACGTGCAACNGTACTATCGTTAGTCATTTTAAGTAGTANGATGATTTTTGTGTTCAGTCATACAAATCATGCAGTCCTGACCAGTGGCGTAACTATGGGTTGAGCCAGGGGGGGAAACATAGGCTAGGCAGTAGCTGAAGAGGGCCCCACTGGTCAACACTCAAAAAAAAGAGTTGACAATTGGTGGTGAATCCCGAAGTGGATGGCTGTGCTAAACCTGAAATCACCGGAAAACGCAAACAAAAAACAACCTACTGAAAACCTAAGGAATAATAAATATCAAAATATAAGCTAAGTGGGGGCCCAGTTTTTACATTTAGCTTGCGAAGGGGGTGGTTCGCACCCCTGCCCTCCCATCAGTGACACCACTGGTCCTAAAACATAAAATCAGATTGTCAGCTGTTGTAGCTCTTGGGAAAATGTGCACCTAGTAAAGCAAACAAGAGAAAGGCACAACTCTTTGGTGAAAACTACTTCTTAGATCATAAACGCTCCCAAAATACTTGCCAACTGCCTCACCCAGCTTTATCTTTTGATTAGCTGGAAGGATCAGACAACAACTAATGCAAATTTGCAATATGCGTAGTCTTAGCATGATGTCAGCAATTCACACACCTTTATGCCAAGGATAAACCTATTTTGAGGTGTCATACACGACATTTCATTTTCTGCAATCAGGATTTTCATTTTCTGCATCAGGAAAATCTTAATTTTATCATGTGTTAAATTATCTCCAACAAGAAGTTGAGTTAAAGCCTAGAAATGCTGAATATTAATATTGCATAAAAACCCATCAAGCTAAACGTCAATTTCAAGAAAAGGCATATCAGATTAACTATACCCATAAAGCTGTCAAGACTACATCTTCGATTAATGTTTACATATGTATATTATGAAATGTAATAACTCACCATTTGCCATCAAAATACTGTTTGTATTCAGGTTAATAAAAAAAATGATGGATAAAATATTCCTCGGTTGACCAAAGCATTTCTAACCACTACTTGAGAAATATAAGTTTTATAACGTTTAGACAACAGCGGAGACTTAGACAATATATTTTTACGGTAAGCCTTAAGACGGGGTCAAGATCAAATTTCAACGGTCTTGAAATCACAGCAAAGATTTTAAGTTTACTTTTAATCTGCCTTTGCAGCGAATGTCGGCTTTGGACTTGGACTAAATTATCTTGATCTGCAGCATTTGGAAAATTTCGAATTTTGCTTTCTTGTTCTACTAGTTCAATAAACCAGTCAGTAATTGATGAATGTCGGTGGCGCACAACGCTAAAAGGTATGTGTGACAACAAATTTACCTGGAAGCAGGGTGATGGCTATGACCGTTTGTATCAAGGCCAAGTAAATGGAGGAAAAATACAAGTTTGTCTTGCAATAACATGCTTTTCAAAGTGTCATTCTTCTTTGCGTGAGCGAAAAACTTCGAAACTTCGTCAAAAACCCATTCGTCCAAAAGTGAAGAATCATCCCCAGCGAAAGAAACGATATCTCTCCCGAAGCAATGAGTGTGGTAATGTGCTCCAGCTCCTTTTACGGAACAAAATGAAGTTTGGAAAAAAATTAAGACACCAAGATCGTTAGAGATTTTTGCCGTTACAACTCACATACGCTGTTATGATACCATAGCAACTACACTGCTTCACGTCTGTCGGTAGTGCCGCGCGGTGTGGTCGAACAATCATACGTAATTTCCCAATCGCGTTCCATATGGTTGTTTTTAAGAAACTAGCGGCTTGATGTTGATGCCAACATTTATCGGACGATGTTTGAAGTCCCACGCACAGCAGAAAATTAACCGCATTACGTTTTTTCCTTTCTGGTCGTTAGCTTAAGAATATTGGCAAAGGTTGGTATCAGAATATCCGCATTGATAAAACACTAGCTGATGATATTAATGACAATAAATAGTACCGGTACATCGCTAGCTAACGCATCTAGTAAAAAGTAGCTGGAATTAATTGTTTTAGTGTCACCCTGGCTATTCTCAAGGTAATAACAGGAATTAACGCTTGAAGCAATTTAACCCCCTTCACCACACACTTTGACTATACATCCAGCCAAAGTAGAGGCAACACCCTCTCAGCTTTCTTTGCAAGTATAAAAAAGAAGTAAACGGTGATTGTATTATTTTTATTTGGAACAAGACTGTCAGTACAGTTTTTTCTCCTAAAAAGTATAACAATCCTGCGCTGCCAGATGTTTCTTTGAATGAAGTGTGTTAAATATTCTGGACAAGTCAAATATGTTAGTGTGGTACTTTATGCCTCACTGAAGGAAGGCAGTGACAGTCAGTGACAATAGAAATCACTCTATTGTGTAGCAAATAAGCTCAGAGGCATCTTTCCTCAGTGCTGAACTTGGGTAAAAATCGATTTTGTATCTAATCCATGCCAATGTATGACTGCCAACTGTGGAACAAATAAACATGTTAACACTTCTGTGCTTCCAATAACAACACCTATCAAAATTTTGCATTACATACCCAAGAATGCTAGCATTCACCAACATCAAGTGATCTATTTTGTCAGGGCATTTGATGCATTGGTTAGAAACGATTTTTATCTGGTCACTTCATAGATGTTTGTTACAATTCCTCATTTTTCTCCTACTGTGCAACAACTCTGCACAGCGATGACAGAATGCAGTGGTTACTAGTGTGTTGTTTATCTTTAATATTGCCTGCACATACCAACAAACATCTACCCTGTGATATGCAATGACTCAGAATTTTTGTATTCTTGCATTCTTTAATTAACTAATACAGTCTGTGATATGGGCCAAACACATATATAAATACTGTAAAATAAAAATATGTACTGTATAGTCTAATCACGTAAACAAAAGCAAATAAATGATGACTTTCATTTTAAGTAAAGTGCTGTCTTCCTGTTAAGCACACATGGTACTTTCAACCTGAAACTGAAAACTTTTTAACCGTTACCTTTAGCAAACATTGGCAAGATATCGATACTTCCCCATGACCATGTGTTGCGACTTTTGTTGAAGACGCTATCAAATTCAACAGGATTCTGTTTCCAACCTGTCACAAAATTCTTGCAGATTTGTCAAAAAGCACTGGACCATTTGCTTAAGCTGCTGTAGTGCATGCAGCACTAGTTGAGATTAGGAAGCCTATGAAATTTTAACCATATTTAATGGTTCTGCTCTTTTTTTTCCGGTCATAAAGCGATTAAAAAAAATAAGTAAATTCAGTCAGAAATATAGACTAATGAATAGTGTTACAGCGAGTTTTAATATTATTATGGTACAAATGACCGAAATGTCCCAGCAAAAAAACAGGTTCTACTGAAAAAAATGAGCAATGGTTAATAATATCACAAAACCAACCTTTCAGAATTGCACTAACATCTTCATAAAATCCAGCAATAAGTGCAACATGACCAGGTCTAGACTCTGTTGGCACATGGGTGTGAGAGACTCCCCACATGCCATGTTCTTCAATGATATTCCTTAATAAATTCAATGCAAAATTAAAAAAGGTTAAACATTAGGAGCAAATTATAGTCACATGCTTGTAGCTGCTAAACAGTTGTCAATACAACCCAAAGCCTCTGCATGACACTTCATAAAAACCCTGTTTATTCACTGCCAAAAATTCAAGTTTGACAAGATTAGCATAGAAAAACAAGTATGCTTTTTGAAGTTTCTCGATCTTCCTTTCACAAAATTGTCATCATCAAACAAAATGCAGTTTATCCCAGAAAAGCTAAGAAATTAAAAAGACAGATACAGTAATTTTTGAAATGTCTTTTGCAGAAAGGTGCAACATTTCAGTTCTGTGGTGCTTATCAATCCTGCCTATATCACAAAAAATTGTCAATGCCTAAAGTGCTACAGAACAAAGGAACAATGGTGGATGATCACAATCACCACCAAAAACCCTTGTGGATTAAATACCCTAATGACTAAACATTTACTTGGAAGCTAAACTGATGATTTTATAACTAGTGGCTGAGCAGCATTTGAAATAAAAACTGATGAGCACAATCACGATATTGGAACAATATATATGCAAGTTTTAGATGTTGAAACATTGTTAATTTAACAAGTCATGCCCCACTAAAATATTGCCATGCTCCATATTGAGGAACTCTGATGTAATTTAAGTACAATGTGTTAAAAATTGAATAAGTTGATTAGGTTGTTCAGTTTCACGTACACCCTTGGTACATAGTTCCATAGTGTATACCCTAGACCAGGGGTGGGCAAATAGCAGCCTGCATGCCAAATGTTGCCCAGCACCGTTTTCAGTGGCCCGCAGAAGCATTCAGGAAAATCTTCAAATCTGAAATTTCCTCCAACTTCTCAGAGTCAATATTAGTGCTGAGGCTATAAACCGAGACTTGCTTAACTACTTCCATATGAAGGTACGGCCCTCCACTAAATGCAGCCTTCTCAAAGTGCCGCCTGAGCAGCAAAATACTTGCCCAGCCCTGCCCTAGACAACTGACTAGGGTATGATAACCTAGTCAATTGTTCAGTACATGTGTTGATGTATTAATCATACGCCCAGTTGAATAGCACTAGTCTACAGTCAATACCACTGACAAGGTCAGGATTAGGTAACCATGCTGTGTGTACAGGTAATTTTCATAACATGCAAAGACTTCAACAGCAATTTTTTTTATATCAATGTGCTCTAGTTGAATAGAGCATTTCTGCACATGGCTTGCCTTAGGTTCTTAACCTTTTCTTTCGTGTTTGAGGTTGTACCATTAAAAAAAGGTAGTGTCTATTTGCCTGACGTGGCAACAGCTCTGCTGGGACTATTTTTCCCTTCAAATGTATCCAGCTTTGTCCACTCATGATGTTGAGTTTGTGACACTAGCAGCATGGTGAACATAGTCAAGTGGTTAGTATCTATGCCTGCTGTGTTAGTGGTCATAAGTTCGGCTCTCACCATTTGCTTTGCTGGTAGAGATGACACCTGTGACGGAAGCGCTTTTATGTACTTTTTCAAAAACATTCAGGTTTAGCTTTTGCGTTTAGGGTTTGCACTATAAGGTTAGGGTTTTTGGTCATGTGACAAAGACTATATGCTAATCCAAGTGTATAGTCCTTGTGACATGAATAATTCAACCAAAAGGGTTCGCCTAAGGGCAAATAGCTCAAGCATTGCTTTTGCCTCTGAGGGAATATAGACACTTCCTTGAAAAAAGTTTCTAGTTGACTTGTTAGCAACTTCACTTAGGCTACACATGCTCATTCTCTTTTTCTGTTGTAAGGTTAGTGCAAACCACTGCTATCAATCTTCACAATCTGAAGCAGATAATAAAATAGCGCAATGCCAATTGTAATGTTTTGTAGTCAACATGCATGCACACTATTCAGTACTTGTGCTTTGCAATGTAATCGCCTACATGTAATGTCCATCAAAACCAACATAGCTATAAGCTACTAGTAACACAATGGTATCAGTCAGCAACAGTTGCTTCAAGCATGTGTATCTTAATACCTTCAGTGCAGATTGACACTGTCATTCAAATGTGCTAGGTGCAAATTTTATATGTCATTCACTTTGCAACTTGTTCATTGTGGAAATGACAATGCAATACTTTTTTCCGTACTTGTTTTTTTGCAACGAAGATTTCCACAAATGTTCTTCATACCTAGACACATTAATCCTGAAAATTTCAAAGTTTGGCATCAAACCATATTGCTAGGCCTAGGCTACAAGATTTTTTTAAATTTAGGTGCTAACAGTTGTTTCATAAAATACAATAACGTTTTTCATACTCATTTGTTTGCCATGAAAATTTACAATTATGTTCTCCACACCTACTTTGCATAACCATTGAAAATTTCAATTAATATGAACAATAACTTTTTTGGTTATGCAGTTTGGAATTTATCAACATTTTGCTTAGCTTAAGCTACAATACTTTTTGCAAAACACTTAGGTCCTGACAGTTGTTGCGTGTAACAGGTAACTTTTTTGAACTTGTATTTCTGCAAAGAAAATTTCCACATATGATCTTCATACCTATGCACATCATCTCTGGAAATTTGAAGTACTTTCAACAAAAACCTTTGGAGTTAGAAGCGTAGCTATAGACATGCATAGGCTACAAAACTTTATCCTATTCAGCCAAGTCGAGCAGTTGTTCTATAAAGCACCACAACTTTTTCAAAACTACATTTTTTACAACCAAAATTTACAAGAATGTTCTACTGATTGTTATGTACTTTTCCCGAAAATTTGAGTTAAATCCATTAAGAAATTTGCAAGTTATTAACTTCTGACTCGAGCAACCTGACTCTATTCTCAGCGCATCAGACTAACTGTTTCTGCACGTCACTAGCAACACGTTCACCTAAGAAATTTGGGTTTAGTAAGTTGCTGCTTAGGACGGAATAACTTTTCTCATGCTTGGTCTTTTGCAACCAAATTTCACACGAATGTTATACTCATGTAAATCAATCTTACCTAGAAATTTTAGGTCAATCAGACAAGTAATTTTTGCGTTATTTAATTTTGAGTCTAGCAGTTGGCTAAAAACAACCCAAAAACCGTCCCACACTGGCTGAATAATCAAGCCGAATTCACACCACACCAACGCTGTTAAGAACTAATGCAGGGGTTCTCAAACTTTTGGTGTTATGGAGCCCATTAAGAGATTGACCATAATTTACAAAGCCCCACAATAAATTTCTTTTAATATTTTAATAAGTAAACGAATAGCTCGTGGAGCCCCGAGGTTTCTCTCGCAGAGCCCTGGGGCTTTGTACGGAGCACTTTGAGAACCTAAGAACTAGTGTATGCTGAACGCCTCTAAACATGACACTAATGAATGGTTGGATTAAGGCTACATGAATAGGGCACACTAATTTTGCATAAATTCCAGTCTTCTTTCTTAAAAAATGCATGAAGGAAATAAAGAATTATCCTTATGAAATAGCAAAAAGGGTGAAAATATCGTAGTAAGTCTTTTAAAAAAACAACAATACATTTCACACGCGACAGAAACAAAGCAGAGACCTTGTTCTATTGGGCTCATCAGCTTAAGCTTAGCAAAAGAAATCATGAGTTTGAAAACACGATTTGCTTCCCTCAATTTTCAAAGTTTAATAGCCTAGCATTAGGTCAGCTGTAGGCCAAGGCCAACTCTTCCCTCTGTCAATCTTAAACATAGCATTCACTAAAAATGATCAAAGTTTGTATTTAGAACCTGAGGAACGGCGC
>JGI24158J21664_10011801_pt1 | contig 11597 bp, 10 predicted proteins | sample Ectturendosymbi3_FD_21664 | JGI IMG/M metagenome (IMG submission 21664)
CCTTTAACTTCTTCCTAGTCCACAAGACCCGCGACAGGATTAAAGTTGACCTCAGTAACCGAATTCTACTCCTCTACGAACTAATGCGGAAGATCTTACGCAACTTGAAAACACCGTAAGTGGGATACTGCGTGGTGGACGGGCTTATTTCCCTTATTTGCGCTTGGTGCGTCTCAGGACTATATAACCCAATTAACAACGGCTGCCAATTCTCGTGCGGGCCGAAAACATACACGTATGGCGGTTAGATCCACGGGAAACCGTGCTATCTGAGAACCCAGAATGTCCCCCGGATTTATCATACAATCCGACTGCGACTCGAGGTATTTCGTGTAAGCTACCTGTCCCCTGCAGGCGCTAGGGGAAAGAACCTTTCTTTCGACGTTTACAAGTTAAACAACTGTGATGAAACCGGCTTTACGAATCAGTGTAGAGCTAGTTTTATGTTTTGTTTTATTCTGAGTAGTATTTTCTGTTTAATGCAAAATCAGCGATCTCAGTACGCGAGTAGTTCGTTAAAGCACGCAGTGACAGGATTACTGTGAGGCGCAAAAGCAAGTTTCTCCCGAATTAAAGCAAACTTAGCAGCGACCAAAAATACACACGATTCTGGCAATAAACAAAACACTGACACACAACGCGTTAGACTTCACAACACACTGGCAAGCTCACTGGCAAGACTGCGTGTCACCTTTTATTAACAATCTTATTTTTTACTCCAATGCAAACACGGCAATTTTCCACGAATCTGCAAGAATTTACAGGAACGCTTAGACGAAAAGGCATCTTTTTGGACGATATTTCCCCGCGAAATAGAATAAACATTTCCACAACNTTCAAACCACTGGTCACCCTTCGATGTGACACAAGTCAATTTGTGGCACAAGTCCAACGCAATTGGAACCTNTATAACTCCATAAGATCTTTAAAACCGGCTATTCCACCATTATATGTGAATCCAGAGTGCGATTCCTTTTTTTATNGGCATTTCAGANGGACACCGGAATCATGGAACATACTTGAANATACAGAAGCAGCTAAGCACTTTTCTTTTGAAATGATAAANTTTGACATAATTGAAAAACCTCTGTATATCATACCGAATGAAACTAATTCCTCCAAACCACATAACATGTTTTTTTCAGAATCCAGCGATGCGATATTATTCATGTCTTATACATTGTCCTATTTTTATGAGAAATTTCGATTTGTAAGATTTAAACTCTTTGTCAACAATGACCACTGGCCTCAAGCACAAACAGGTCCTTGTTTTGTAGCCCTTGAACGATTACCCCTCATAAAAATACCGCTACACACATTTGGTTTACACTTAATTGACAATCCTATCCAATGCAAAGAAGACAAATTAGTTCGACTTAACCAGAAAACACCCTCCACCTTTGTATTACATTTTCCTAAAGGCAAGCTAACAAATCTAGTCCCACTTTACAGAAAGTACAAAGAGTACATTAAACAAACAAAAAACCTAGATGTTTTAGATTTCCAACGGTCAACAAGTACAGACACAGGATACACCTTATTAATCCATGTAGGAACTAAGCTAAAAAACCACCAAAAATTTGGTGGATACATCGTCAATCTAACAGCCTATTAGGCTACCATGACAACTTTTTTGCACCAGAATATTTAAGAACTTCTCAAGTAATTCATTCGTACGCAAGAAACAATCGTCATTACTATGCCGAAGGCTTATATGTCAAAATTCCGGATGCAAAATACCTAGCACAAAATGTTGTTGAACGAAATTATACGATACAATCTTGGCCATTGCCCACACAAGAAACGAATACTCCTGACAAACCACATGAATATTGCAAACCACGACTAGGAGCACTAGAAAACAGTTTAAACCAAGCCAATCATTTCCTTGAGGATAGCCTTGAAATAAAAACTTTGAACATATGCAACACTAATCTACACACTTTCAAGACTACTCAAGAAGACCATGCAAAATACCAACAACACGCTATTGCTGCATTACCATTGCTAAAGCACGATATTTTATCTTATGATGACAGGACGCTTGACCCTTTTCATGCACGACCGGTTCCGCAACATTTAAAAGAAACTCAACTACAAATAGACTTAACTGAACAATTAAGTCTTCTCAACACACATGGACTAATATGCAACCTAAACTTCAAACACTACAAACCAAACTGTTTCTTTATCACACGTATAGCAATCAAAAACTTTTTTTTTACAGGAAAACCAGTATCATTCAGAGTTCAGACACACTATATACCTTTGCTATTTATAAGCAACGGACACTTAATGCACAAAAATTGGTTACACAACAATTAAATGAAATTACTTACTTGCGTAACTATTTCATGGTAGTAATGAAAAGTATTCAACGCTATTTCCAGACTATCTACTTACTCAAATTAACGCAAATCATGATAAACAAGCTCAAACACAATCAGTTACTCCAACCACATATAATGTACAAACACACCATTACAAACGGCGAAATAACCAGTTCTCCTGTAAAGTGAAATGTGAATTTTTTCACAAGCCATTTGACTACCGCAACTACAGCCCAACTCCAGAACACCACTAAAAACATTTTTGTGATCGAGACACGTCAAGAAACCAAACAAAGCATATCTCGCCATTTTGACAATTAACACAACCCCTTTTCAAAAACAATTAGCAACTTACACGAACAATGCAATACTCTTAAACAATCAAACCAGTCAGAGTACACTAGCTCAAGCCACGACGGATCTCACATCCACTGTGTCACACTATGCACATAATTTTGCTTCTTTGGCAGTATACTCGTCAACACCACGAAAAACAAGTCACAAAAAAACTGTAGAGAACTTTGCATCGCCCATAACAACCAAGTGTTATCGATCATTCGATCATTATCTTCTTGTAATTTCAATTTTACAGGTATAAATCACGAAATAAAAAAACAATCACTTTGTAAACATAATTAAATACAAATTGCTATTTGCAACCCTCGAGCAACACCTAATGGTTAATAGGTTTCACATCAACCAAATGATTCAAGAGCTAACATTAACCTAGCCTTCAATATGTTTTTTTCTTACAGAATAAATGCTAGGATAAAAACACGGATCTTTTTATCTGCCCTTCTTGAATGGATTTAGCAAAGCCATGTTTTTTCTATTGATATATCTGGATTTAAGTAAACTGATTCTTGTGGATACTCGACATTACGCTAAAGAGCTCTCGCCATTAATCAAGGCTCTCCAACAACTAGGAGCACACATCACCAACACGACTATTACACAACGGTTTCCAACCACTGAAGCGACAAAACCACTTGTCGTTTTACCTTTTGGTGTAGAACAATTTCACGAACAATTAACAAGTAACTTCACGACTTATGTATCAGAACAACAGATAAATCCTATTACACCATGTTTGAATGTAACACCTGATTGCAACTGTTACACTTATCACAAAATCAAGTGGAAGCCAGACCGATGGACAGTCATATCACACAATGCTTCAAAAAACATTTACGACTTCGAAATGGTTCATCTAAGACTGATGAAACAAACAAGGTATTTCATCCCACACATTCAAGGCCAAACACCACATTACAATATGTATCTTCAAAATTCTACTGATGCTCTTCTCTTCATATCACATGCAATCTCATACTTTTATGAAAAATACGAAGAGGTTCGTTTTAAACTCTTCCATGACATTCGACAATGGCCCACAAAAACAACTGGTCCCTGTTTTGTAGGCTTACTCGAGTTTCCACTAGTGGTGAAATCCACTTATGGTGCGACTCCGCTTCCAGATGGCACCTATGAATATGATGCTGTCACAAAACCCTGTTTAACGGAGACGCAATCATGGCTCCAAAAAGTCAATTCCACAGAATACCGATTATTCTTTCCTAAAGGGAAATTACGTAATGTTCTGGCACGCACACGTCAACGTTCAAGATACTTAGAGGAAACTAAATATCCAGAAACACTCAACTTTGAATGGGGATACCACAACGATACAGGCTACATCTTGCGAATACAAATAGGATCCCTCAGACAAGATACACCTAAAAACTGGTGGATTCATCGACAAACTGACAGCCTCTTAGGATACCATGAACATCTTTTTATGCCACCATACCTACGTACGATCAGGACAATATGCTCCTACACACGTTTCAAACGACACTATTATGCAAAAAGTAAATATGTCAAAATTCCACGAAAAACATATTTAAGACAACATGTTAACGAGATCAAAACAAGCACTGCGTCATGGCCTGTCCCACGGACCAAGAAACATTGCTAAACAAAACGCAGAAAATATTGTTCACCACGTTGTGGTGAAAGAGATACTACATGCAACTAGCATACCAGCATATTCCTCCAGAATACAATTGTACGTTCATCACGCCTTGCATCAACTATTTAAAATCCTTTACATCCGTACGCAAACAACATCTAACATACGACAATGACACACGACATAAGAAACTGCTNCCTAAATTACCCATTTACTCCTACGAGCTAATGAATGCTCCCTTCTTACATGGCCCTTTAACCTCATACCAATNTGAGAGCACGTTCTTACAAACCCAACTACGTACGGAAATAAATTTTTTTGAACGAAAATGGAACCAAATATTTCCNTTTTTCCAACAATTAAAAGAAACTATCCTTAATTATATCATCCAACATAACAATCACCTCTATTATGCAGCTGCATTTAATCTACATTCCTTGACTTCCTCCATAATGTACAAAAACAAAATCCTCAGACAGAAGAAAACACGATTACGAGATCAAATTATCCAACTAATGCAATACCTTGGTTTAATCCTTGATCATACTTTATTCACATTACGACAACAAGTCCAACGAATTTATGCACTCAAATTAATGAAGAAAAATATACAGTTTCTACTTGATCATCCACATTTACAAGCTAATGTCATTTACCGCCACACGTTCGGAAATGACTTCTTTAGCAGTACACCAATGGCTTTAATTTGGATACCAGCCCCGTCACACCTGACTATAATTTCGTCACATAGTTTGAAGTTCAAAACTAACTCACCATTTCTTGTACCACCACAAACACATACAAGTCCCAAACAAGGAGAACTAGAAACACTAACAATTACCCAATTCGACAACCTGCAACAACAGCAAACATTACCTTCAAGTCAGAGTACTTCGAGTCAAATCACATCGAGTCAGACTATTTCGAGTCGAGTCACACTGAACCGGTCTGTAAACCACCAAAATACACAATCTACAATACTGACAAAAATTTCGAAACATCCAANTACACAATCACCTTGGAGATTCCGAATCAAGAATTTTGAATACCACGAATTAGTTCCTTTTCAACCGAATACTCAAACAATATCGAAACCACAAAAGATTTTCAATTTCAAATTAGCAAAAAAGCACGTCATAGGAAAACGGCTATTAGAAAGAATTTTCCCAGATCTTAGCCAGTCCAGTTATTTTTCAACTTAGCATCCAAATACATAAGCTTTGTACCTTAAAAATTGTAATTTCTTTTATATGAAACATTTTTTACATTGTTTCGCAATAAGTAAAGACTGTCGTACTCTGCAATTCTTTTATAACAAAATGCTTCGTCCTTTACAGAAAATAAAAAAAAAATTTTTTAAATTTTAATCTTTTTATGAAATTAGAACAAAATGACGAAAACGACACCTGAAAAACTCTTCATAAAAAAAACTCTTCAAACATAAAGAACAAAAGGAACTCACAAAAGCCAATGTCATTGAACAAGTTGTTTTACAACAACACAAATCGGCAAAACAAATAAAAAAACTTACTGATGATATACAGCATAATCAACACAAGGCTGCTGTTGGCACCTCCGACTTGGTATCCCAATTAAAACACCTTAAAAGCATAGAAAAGAAACGACAAAAACTCACACAGCAATACATAAAACAACAACGGGAAGACCCAAGTTTATCACCTTTGAGAATTGTACAAATAATCACTTCTGACCAAGACACCTTACCCCCCTATTCAGAATCTACTGAAAGACCAACTGCACCCTCTTACCCAGACCTAACTCAAGTTCAAGCTATTCTATCCTTACCCGAGAACCTCTTTGATCCTCCACACTTACATGACACCCTAAGAGAACTGAACATACCAGATTTTGATCTCAAAGAACCCCTTGCCAGAAATGATATCTCACTTCAAAATGCACTTGAGCGACTAACTCAAGATCTAGCACAACAAAAACAACAAGATGCATCTGACTTGGGGAAAACTGAAGAAATTTTAAAAAAATACAACTCCTACGACAATTGAAACACTTATTACCCACCATTTATAAAACCGACACATCAATACATTCACCCTATCGACAAGGCTCAATTTCTGGACTGTCATCAAGATCACACTCACACCACAATTCGCCAGCGCGAACGCTCTCTCCCAAAGAATTTGCAGAACATACTGAATCTCGAGATAAAATCTCAGACCCGGAAACACCCTACTTAGAATTTTACAATACACCATTACAGAATATACTGCCACAATTAGACCAATTAAAAATAGATACTAAAAGAAACCATGAACATTGGGAATTTCAACTGAACAAGCTACAAAATAAACTTCTCCATGAACATACAGAAATACAGACAAAAAATGAGGAAGAAAGAAAACAAACACTTCAAAAGTTCACATATCTCGACAAATTACTCCACAAGATACAAATACTTTTTGGAGAAATGAATCTTTTCCAGAGTACAGCATATGACAGAAACCACGAGATGTTTGGCAAGCAGCCCACCTCTTTGGGATAAAAAACACAGATACTAAGGAAAACACCATTTTAGCTATCAAAAAATACACAAATCTTTCAATGCCTTGATACACCGCAAGATGCACCTTTCCGCACACATTACCAGACACAATTCGATTACCTAAAAAAACTAAAAACGTGCATCAATACAGTTGAACATGAAGACAGTGCAGGATTCAGCATCCATAGCAGGCTGGACACGACATCTCCACAAAAGGACCCACCTCGCTTAAATCTGACATTCACACCACAAACCCCATTATCAACACAATTACATCGTCCAAAACCAACATTTTACACAGAAGTCAACCATACACGTTATCTTCCTAAAGATCTTTTGTCCTGTCTCGAACCGGGACAGGAAATTCAATGGGCCCGTATAACACAAGCAACCCTTGACGAATTCCCGAATATCGAAGACAAACTCAAATCATTAATGCACCAATTGACGAAACATCCAGCGGCAAAACAAGCTGCTTCAGTTCAACTATTACAAGCAAATCAAGACCCCGAACATAATCCACTAAAAGCATTTTTTAATTGGATAGAGCAATCATTTGGACTTACACGCCAGGAACAGAACACTCAATTGCGAAAAGCCATTGAGAAACAAAAATTTGATTGGACAAGTAATCCTGCTATCGATTTGCAAAACGCTATCAGCCAAGTACATATGAGTCTACCTGAAAGTAACATGAACGAGATTTTTCGAGAAACAGTAAAAGATGCACTAAAATATAAACTTCAACCATATTATCATCTTGTAGCAGATACACTAATCACCGCACTTCCTGAGAGATTGAGATTTATTTGGAAAAATATTGCGGTACCAAAACCTCAAAAAAATTCAAACCACAATCCAAATCAACCTATAATCTTACATGCAATATCCAAAAACAATACTCACTATACTCCAACTTGCAAACACGCTGAGGAAAACCAAAAGCAGACCTCGCCATCAAAAAATGGACTTGCACGCCAAATTCACGATATACAAAAACAACTTGGTAGCATTCATCAACTACAAACAAGACCAGAATCTTTCCAAACACCACCTCAACGAAAACTTGAGACGAGAACATGTCATCGCTGTGGCACTCCGGGTCATATAGTTCGAGATTGCAGAAAACCATCTGCACAGCCTAATTATCGCAAACAAGGCCCATATCCTCAAAATAACAGATATCAGATACAACAGCGACCCAATAATTTTCACACCCAGACACAACAGCGACCTAACAGATTTCACACTCAGACACAACAGCGGCCTAACAATTTTCACACCCAGAATCAACAGCGACCTAACAATCCTCGTTTTCAACAACAACGAAATTTCCGCAACAATCCAAGACAAAATTACAATTTTGAAAGGAACAACAAACCTTTCACTCAACAACAACAAAGGTCTCAGAGCAGAGACCCTCAGTCGAATTTTCAATACCAACGAAGGTCGCATCCAAATAACAAACTTCAGAACAGACGAACGGATTCCAACAATCAACGACCGACCGCTCAACAAAAAAAACAATTCTTGACAGACACAGTAGCGGACTATGCTAAGCGAGATCTCACTCCTAATCTTTCCGCTGCTGAAAGATGGTCACAAGAAACAAAACGACCAGCTTTTCCGTATGACAACGCCATGACGGAACAAGCATTTGCACAACATTTCGAGATATCTCCACAGAAAACTCACGTACCAGAATACAGAGGGGAATCTTTTTTAGAACAAGATCGGACTCCGACATCCTCACCTACGTAACTAACAACAATAATACACACGTCACAGAAGATTTAGGCTTTATATTTATAAATGATACAGAACACTCAAGAAAATTTCTTCTTTATTCAGGAGCCAATTGCAACCTTATTACAATTGACAGTTTAACTACAACTGAAAAAGCACAAATCAATAAAGATTCGATCATACGCATTGTAGGCTTCAACAAACAAAACCCGACAACACACTCTCTGGGTGAAGTCATGCTGAACATTAAAAACACACGAGATTCTCCACGAATACTTTTTCACGTNATGCCAGAAAAAACACTCAACTATAACATCATAGGCGTCCAGGACATTCGTAGACATTTTTTACCAGTTCTAATGTCAAAAGATGCCACACCCAATACACAAAATGTCAGACGCCCTGGCAAAATGGCTCAACAAGTTTTAAACCACGAAATATCAGGAAACTCAATAAAATCAACACCGATACCAAATGAAAAGTTTTCCAGCCCTCAGAAACCATCGGAAAACAACTCACAAACCTTAACATACGAAGAAGCTTCAAAACTTTATTCGCAAATCCCAATGTCAGAAGCCCAACCGCAAAAAAACCCTAAACAAATAATCGATCCTCAATGGTTTCAAAAACTCTGGCAGCAATTTCCCAGATTGGCAATGGAACATGAAAACTTAGGTGAACCAAGTAGACTACCCCATGAATTTTTTATAAAACTCAAACCAAACGCGAAACCTCACATCAGTCCAACTTATCAAATGGACAAAAAACGCACAACTGAAATGCTGCTTTTCCCACAAAAAGCAATCGCTAACAAGCTTATCATTGCAACACCTTGCCAATACATCTCCGCAAGCTTTATGATTCCCAAAAGTGACCCTACCAAACCTTATCGATGTAAGTACAAACCTTTTTTTAAGCCATAAATTTTGCTTTGTTTAATTAATAAAATAAATGCTTTTTTTCTGTTTTTAGGCATAATCGATTATCGGATTTTGAACAGCCATACTGAAAGATTTGACTCAAACCTCCCCCGAGTGGATGCCTTAAGACATTTTGCAGGAAACGGAAAAATCTACAGCAAATTTGACATCAGCCAGTCAGTAATTTATAAAACAAAATTTTTTTAACACATATTTTCGTCCAAACTTTTATAAAAACAGCATCATATATTCTTACAGAGGCTTCCACCACCTTCAAGTTCATCCAGACACGATCCCTTTATTGGGATTTACGACACCGATTGGAGTTTATAGCTGGCTCAAGGTGCCGACGTTCGTGAGCTACAATATCATCATAATAAGCATCAGATAATGGAAATGATATAATTTTTCAAAAAATAAAAATAAAATTAAAAAATAAAAAATAAAAATTTATTTCAAAAAAAATTTTTTTGACCCCCCCTAAAACTTTAAATTCCAGGGGGGCAAAGACCATCCCAGGCCTGTTTCAGATCAACCTCAGCTTCGTTGTTGCCCTGGCAACGTACCACTACAATGAAGCCCGAAAAGAGAGAGGACTTGAAAAGATTACGCAACCATATCTTTGCTACATTGATGATGTCCTGCTCATATCCGAAACAGCAACCGAACATAAAAGGGCAGTATTTTTCTTGCTATTCCAATTTAGCAGATTTCATTTGACGGTCAATCGTTCGAAGTGTGAACTAGGAACAGATAGTACAACCTTTTTAGGTCATTACTTAACAAACAAAACTTTACAACGAGCTCATAAATACGTTGATACATTCAAACGCCTACCAGTCCCAAAAACTATTCGTGATCTACGACGATATTTAGGAATTTCAAATTTCGTTCGGAACTATCTTCCAAGATTGCGCACTTTCAGGACTCCCTCAACAAGATAGGATCTACAGTACCAAAAAAACACAGTAAAAAGTGGCTATTCAATGGACGCGTCCCTTGATTCACGATTTAGCAAAAATACGCAATTTAATCTTAGACGCAGATAGACGCAGTTGCTAATCATATTTACGACCCAGATTTACCCCTATTCTTAGTGACGGACGCATCACAAAAAGCTCTGGGAGCAATGCTATTCCAAACAAACCAACAAAACCAAGTACTACCCTTGGAATTTTTCAGCAAACCCCTCACACAAACACAACGAACATATGCAGCAATCGATGTGGAATTGCTTGCGATTGAACAAGCTATTCTTTTTTTCCACTTTTTATTAGACTGCAACTCATTCACGATCTACACAGACCACAAACCGCTCCTTACATTGCTAAATGCAAAACATACTCTCAATAAGTTCCGGCGAAGACGTCTACAATTTTTATCTCAATTTGAGATGATGGTCCAACACATCTCTGGTGTTCATAATGACACCGCAGACTTCTAAGCCGCATCTTACTGAAACAAGATCCGGAAATACCACAAATCAATATGACAGTCATGCAAGACTCTCGATTTTCTCAATTATTAAAACAATCCACAACGAAATTAACTCCTGTTTTCACAGAGGATTTCAAAAACAGATTATTTTTGGCACAGAAAATACAGCTTCCACAAATCCAGGACAAAAATCTTATCAGCGAAGCAGATCAATTATATTATTGGACAAACCCCAAAGGTCGGAAATTTATTTGGATTCCACAAGAACATTTTTTAGAAGCTCTTACAAGAGCTCATCATGCGTTCCATCATTTATCCTGGAAACAAACCTATCAGAGTCTGAGAAAACTTTTTCATTTCCCAAAAATGCGCAAATTTATTCGCGAAATGTTACAGAAATGCGCGACATGTTTACGATGCAAAACTAAACGCAACCATTTCACAAATCCAGCAACCACATACGAAACGTATGACGGCCCATTCCAAACACTCCACCTCGACCATTTCCACCTCGACCATTTCCACCTCGGCCCGAACATTTTATTCCCACAAAAATTTATATTTGTTAATAAATTTATATTAGATCTTTCCGTCTTATGTTTTTACAATTTAAACCAGCGACACATCCGGAGCTGCTTCGTTTCCTTCTCCTGCATCTACGCAGCTGCTGC
>JGI24158J21664_10011803_pt1 | contig 11594 bp, 9 predicted proteins | sample Ectturendosymbi3_FD_21664 | JGI IMG/M metagenome (IMG submission 21664)
TCAAATATGAGGATTCACAGCACTTTGTAAGTCGTAATCTATGAACACTAGGTACTGCAATTCACCAAATTGCAATTATAACCTATTTCGCAAACTTTTATGACACAGTTTATGCTACTCCATGTATTCCATTATGAACCGAGGAAATCATAGCCATATAACTTGGGATACAAAGTTCAAAATGTAGCCTATACTGAAGTCATCCACTTCCAATATTACATATTTTGCACAGAGGTTTAATCATTCTACTATACCAAGGTGTAATGAAAACCTTTTAATCAGTATTAGGGTAGTGGTCCTTCAGTGCAATATCTGATGTCTTGAAACCTACTGAACAATCTTTCAGTTTGCTGAACTGATTCACTTCTGCTGATTGTTTCCCTAACAAGGTGTAGTTAGCCTATAGGCAAAACTAAATGAATCCGTCATTTTTGCCAAAGATTAGCTTGAATAGGCTAATCTGTTCCACGGTCGTGGTTTTAGCATCAAACAAGTACAGAAAAGGTTGTGCAAGACTTAATACAAACCACCCAACATCATTTTCAATTGAATCTCTTATTATTGGATTCCCAATCTACCTCTGTTAGTTGGAGTCGCTGAATCGCATATGGTTGAATAGATGCACACTCAAGCAGCTTGGTGAGACACTCGCAATCGTGCTTGAGTGATCTGTGGGATTCCCAATCCAACACGAATCTCGTAACAGTCAGTGTAAAGTGGGTGAGACATCTGGGCTTGCTTTGCCACAATAAAATGCTCCGACCTGTAAGGATTATAGTAGTCAATGGCATCTGTAGCGTGTACCTTAAGCTAGTCATTCCAGTCATTTGGACCCATTTTAATTTCATTCCGCACAGCCCTGTAACAATTTCTTCACGGACTAGCACCTGGCCGTGGCCCTGTGTTTGCCAACCCCTGCTCTAGGCTGTGATGAAGTCAGTGCAAACTATATTTTTCATTGAGATTCTTCTCAGAAAATGTCTTGTTATTTTTATGTGTTTCTGTTTGTATTTTGCATATAACTTTTTATATTGCATTGAGTCAGGTGTCATTTTTGAAAGTTTTTCAAAAATTCTTTTATTAGCAACAATTGCAATTACATGACTAATTTATCTTCAAAAATTTTATGAAATGGCCTGATTTATTCTTATCAGGATTCTCAAACATCAGGGAAATGGGTTGTGATTTATATATTGCAGTAAATGTGTTAGTGATAGAATTTAAACTTTCTGAGAATTATGTATTAATACGCCAGTTCAATAGAACACATATGCTGTTTCAATTTGTAATGTTGAAGTCACTTTTTTACTCTGTGTTTTTTATTTAGTGTGAGATCGATGAATTTCGTTGTCAAGCATGTCAGTTAATGTGATGGCTAATCCAGTTTTGGATGAACATTAGAGATGGCTAAATTTGATCTCAAGTTACTCATTTAGCAAGGATGTATATATGTTAATCCACACCTCTTTCCAATTTACTGGTTGTTTTAGGTTTTACCAGTAATACTGCAGACCAGGGTCTCCAAACTATGGTACATTGGGTCGAATCTGGCCCATGAAGCCATTTTATTCAGCCACAAAGACATTTTGTCAATATTGAAAAAATAATATACAAAAAAATTGTTTATTTGGTAGCATGCAACATATGCTGAAACAATCGCATTATTAAGATGTATGGCCCTTGAACTGTTGTGTAATAGCTGATGTGGCCCTCTGACAACAATGTTTGAAGACCCTTGCTCCATACAGAATTATGCTTAAGCATTAAACTGCTTTGTTTTACTCACATGTGTTTTCTTTCCCCTTTTTCGAACAGTATTTGTGTGGCATTATTTTGGAGTTATTTTTATACTGTAGCAGGAACAACCTAAGTGTATTGTTACTTTCTCTTACTAGATATAACATGTTTGATTAGGCAGTACATACAGTGGGGGGAATCGTTTATACACGTGTGAGAACATGACTACTCAATGGAAACAGTTGTATTTGAGCCGTGCGAAGTTGAAGGCTGTTAGTCGAACATCAGCTCTGATTGCTGGTTTTGCCATGGTATGTATTTGTCCAAGTCGATTAGTTCAAATGCTTGCTGTCTTATACTGTATGTTATATAGTTGGGTTTAATAAACATGTTAGCAATTGCTTTTTTGCTTGGTTTTGCTCGCTTACACTTTTATTAAACTTTTATGGGATTTTTCTGAAAAGATTTTTTAGATGTTTTAAATGCTGTGAGTTGTCTGATCAAGCTCATAAGCATCTAGGATTGGTGTTGGGCTTTTGAGGAATCTGCTTGCCATCCACTGCTATCATAACGTTACAGTGATACTGCTGCACATATCCACATTTTACTGACAATTCACCACAAGGCATCAAATTCCATCTTTTGTGAATGTTATGTAACAGATGGAAAACTTTCTAGTGTTGTATACTTTCTAAGTATAATCATTAGTTGTGAAATGTTTAAACTCATGTGCTCTACCAAATAAAAAATACAGAAATATCAATGGTTTACAGTTTGACACTTTTGAAGTCATCAAGCATGCTATCCTGGGAACCAGGGGCGCATCTAGGGGGTCTGTTTTGCTGTCATGACAGACCTCTGCACCGCAGGTACTCAGCATTAAAGCTGATAAAATATCAAACGCTGTCACTGCAGGTCTCTAGCCTAATTTCCCTTGTAGCGTTGCATAGTACTATTACGATTCAACAACGTTACTGCCTTGCCTAAATCGCGCCTGCGTAGTGTGCGTCGAATGCACATGTTTCTGAATTTCCTCCTCTGGCAGTGCCGCCTCCAATGCTGTCAGAATTTTGTACACTGCCACGCACACGCAGGAGCTGTTTTGTAATATTTGGCTTCATGGCGAGAGGACAGTCTTTGATCATGATCAGGGTTCCCACAATTATTTTCTATATATCCCTAAAGTTGAGCATAAAATTCCCAAAATCTCATAAAAATTCCTTAGATTTTGCACAATTCAGTATAGTAAATTTAATATTACTTTTATCTACCTTTAAGAACTTTTAACGGTGTGTTAACAAGCAGCATAGTGTGCTCCATTGCACATTTACTGCATAACAACTTAGGAATTCTTGAAAAATAGAATGAAACAATCACGTAAGCACAGCTAAATCACACCTTAAGAACCAGGTTGTCTGTAGATTATGAGATAGGTTTGCTACTGAATTTCTCTAAAACGATTATGATTTCAAAGTAACTGCATTTTGATTATGTAAAACCAATACATACCAGTAGGCTAACTACATTTCGTACATACCACAATATAACGTAATTTCTGAAAATTGACACAATATTAAGCTGAACTGTTCACTGAAGTATCATTACTGTCTGCTTTTGACGAACTTTTTCATTATGGTAATTCCAGGTAGGTCTAACGCTTCTCTAATAAAGAAGATATAATGTATAACTTTCATGCAACTGTGCACTGATTCTTTTTCCTACAACTGACAGTAAACCACAACCTGGCTTTCACATCAGATAGAAACGTGAGACCACAAATTTTCGCAGTTTTATCCCAAAAATGTTATTTCCCTAAAATATCCCGAGATTCCACAATTCTCCAGATTTTTCCCAAAAGATGTTGAAATTCCCAATCTAGGGACAAATTCCCCAAAAGTGGGAACCCTGATCACGATTGTTTCGTTTTGCAGTTTCAGGCTAATTTTATCTGCTGTTTACACCTACTAGGTTATGACAAAATTAAGTAAGTTTAGGCTTTCCTCAGCGTCATGCCAAGTAATGTGGGTTTGTTTCCACTGAAACTGTATTTTTATAAGCAACTTCTCATATTGAAAGGCATGACAGCTAGCCTCAAAAGCTGTGGCCGCATTATCTGAACAAAATATTAATCAAGCGTCGTATTTCGAAAAATAGCCTTTTTAGAATTAAGCAGTTGACGATGTTGTTTCCTGCGCAAGAAGTCCTATATTGATTTCAAGTAATTCACTTTTACATTACGATGCAAAGTAATCAGAGCAATTGCAATTCAATCGTTCTTCTCCGCAGTGATTTTGCAAATATATTTATAACACCGCTATCTTGATAGACAGTGCGCTCCACAGACGCAGTTGTGCAGCTGGTTGTCAGCATCGATTTTATGAGTGTATGTACTTTTGGATAAACAGCTCTCATTGCTTTATGATTGACATTTGGTGAATGTTCGACAATCTAAGTATCTTTTCAGCACCATATTCGTAGGAACGAACAGCGACTGCGATGTAATAAATGCGCTGTACCCGAAAGCAATGATAACTTGGAAATTTTTTCATATATGTTATGACAATGAGATAAATACCACTTACAAATACAGTCAGACCTGTGTGTCTGAATTCTGATCAACCAGAATCCTTGCTATCCAAAACAAATTGCTAGGAACAGATTTCTCCCAACGCATTTCACCCCTTTAATCCAGAAACCTCGCACTGGATTATAAGGCGCAGTATCAAAAAATGAATGCTAGCTGTTCTTTTTTCAAACATAAAGCACATTAAATGAAGCAAAACTTAAATAAGTCAAACTGTATTCAACTCTTTCCCAATAATTCCCGAGTACCAGAGTCGCCCAGGTGCCTGAGTCGCCTCTGGGAGTTTAATCTGTTGTTACATACTAGAGGAGTTTAATCTGTCACACATGCCTAATCCGCTAGACACTAAGAGAATAAAATAAAGGTTGTGCATGTGTTTGATTTGGCATGTGCCAATGTAGTCAGGAGCCTCGCTGAGTTATATGATCTGTGGTATGTGCTAGCTACTCTCGTGTGCTGCTCATTGCAATTGTTGTTGGTTTATTACATCTGTTTACAAAAAAATTGTAACTAGCAATTAAATAAATGGTACCGTTTGCCACATAAAACTGGTTCTAGATGAGAAAGCACAACCAGATTCATACATTAGGCACACCGCACTATTAGGTGCAATTTAGATTTTTGAGAAAATTAACACTTTGAGAGCCGGGGTACAATGTATTCGTACTTCGATTTCGGCCTAAAACCAGCAGTTGTCAGTTGCCTTACCAAAGCCCTAGCTCCTCCGCCGATTGCGCTAGAGGGCTGTTCAAGGGCTTAAACGAATCGGACAGTCTTCTAGATTGCACTCGAAAAAAAGAATTTTTGGTTGGGGGTTGCAGATTTATTGTGAGTGACGTCATAAGTGAAGTAGGTTTTGGGCCATTTTAGCTCATGTTGCCTGGCCTGGGGCTCAACCGCTAGGCCAAAGTATTTTGCTGAAGTTTTAATTGGAAACTAGGCTCGAGCCCAAGTCTTTTGAGCCTTTGATCGACTTTCTAGCGTTTCTGGTTCAAAAGTTATGATCTTAAATAAACAAATTAATTAATTAACTAATTAGTCAAAAATTTTTACTACTTTAGATCATAACTTTTAAACCCGAAACCCCAACGGGTCACCCAAAGTATCAAAAGACTTGGGATTGTAGCCTAGTTTCCAGTAAAAACTTCAGCGAAATACTACCATCTAACGGTTAGCGCCCGTGGCCAGGCAAAGTGGGCCAAGGTGGCCTAAAATTTCTCCACTTATGACGTCACTCACAATAAACCCACATCCCTCAACAAAAAAATTTTTTTCGATGCCGCGTCTTTTGACATTTCAACCAGGTCCATAACGCGTACAGGAGCGGAAATATTCCCACGCAAAGCCATGTGCGATCCAGCTGTTTTTTTTGCGAACCGCTTGAATTAACCCAGACGTCAAAGTGTTAAAGGATTTTAAGTGTGGCTTACGGTCTGACAAATTCGGTAGTTGCCCTGATTTGTTCTCAGGCAATCATCTGCTTACTGCACACGCAATAACCTGTGAGCGAATGCTACGTCATAGAGTGGTTTATGGGGACAACTGTGGAGTGGTATGAGTATTTGCGCACTACTTGATGCAGTCGGAGGGCTGTGCATCCTAAGGAAAAGTACAGAGAATTTGTGTTAATTAATCAAAGATGGGTAAATTGCAAAATTCTTCGGTCGATTATTACTAGTCTTAAGAGAAAATGTGTTTTTTTGCTGAAAAGTGATATCAAAAGCTGCCATTCCGCGACAGACTCCTTTTTTCCAGGCTAGATGCGCCACTGCTGGGAACATTATCAAACATGTTACCCTGTGAAGACATAAACATGCGATGTAAAAGGGGAAAATGAACAGGATAAGGAGAGCACATCGCTACACTAAAGGACTTATAACATACATATGCTGTCTCATATGAGCAAGTAGCACTACAGTCAGAACACAAGTGTTAAGGGAAAATTGATTTTGTAATTTTCATGTGATCATCTGTTCCAGCAAACCAAAATACTGTAAAGAATGTGCAGATACAATCAAAGTAGGACTGATATCAAACAATGGCTACAGGTGTGTTAAAAACACTTGTAAAACAAGATGAATCCAACTATTGAATCAGCCCTGTTGCGACAGGATTACTGTGGTCTAATAATTTGGATTAAATGATGCAAGATCCACTGTGGTAAACTTGCTGCTGTTTGTTTTGGGCAAATGGTTCTTTTCAGAATATACCGAACAGTTCAGAACATTTTGTTTTAAGCCGATGCAGTGGTCCCGCAAATATTTTCCTAGACACATTTTCTGTTGCAGTGAATGCAATTTCTATGCCTGAAAAGACAAAACACAAGCCACAGACTTTGACTTGTTTCTATATATGTTGATAAAATTTGAGATGGTTTGAAAAGACATTGGTAAAGTTATGTTAAGTTTCATATTTAGAGCAAATACTATTGACATAAAATATTTACGTAATGAAATGGTTCAACATGTTAATGTTGTGGTTGGAACAAAAATACTAAAATCAGTAGTGTTTTTTTTATGCAGTTGCCCAGATGATTATCTGAATAGTGTACTTTACTTGCTTACAACAAGTAATATGGGCTGAATGCATAATGTGTAAACTTCTTAATTTGTCCATTTTTTAGGTGGCAATGGTTGAGGTTCAACTTGATCGAGATGTTTCCTATGACCCAACTCTGTTGATAATGTTCTCTACAGTTACCACGTGCTTGGTTGCTGTTCACTTGTTTGCTCTTATGATTTCAACGTGTATGTTACCTAATATTGAAGCCGTCTCAAACATACATCATGCAAAAGCTGTAAGTAGCAGCAAAGCTGAGTTTTGTTGATAAAATTTTATTGACAGTGTTTTATTTGTTCAACCTTCATTTGTGTTCAAAATTTTGTTCAGTGTTTTAGTCTTTGAGAAGTTTATTTACCATTTTCGTGATCAGTATCATGATATAATATAAATGTAGATAGTTATGGTGGAAGGCTTAACTCTCCAACTCCTTCGGTTTATTTACATGTATTGCATGACTAAAAAAACAGGTTGTCACAATTTTTTATTCTTGCAATGATCCAAATTTTCTTCATTTCAACAGTCTGAAGAAAGAGTTGTTCTAGCTAAACTATGACCCATATAGCTTTGCAAGTGCACAAAGTCCCATATTCTCAACCTAGCTTGGATATGGCACAATTCAACCTCAGTATTCCCTCTAAGGATTGATTCCAAGTAAGACGACATCCTCTAGTTGGTGGATGCCTGAGATTGATCAAAAAATACATTGCTCAATGCAGAGTATTGAAGTTTAAAGTTTCAACTTCAACGCAGCTTTAGCACAATGCCCTCGCATGATTCGACTCGCTGTAGCTCAAATGACCACAAATTTAAACCATAAACTCTAATGCATTGATGACACTCACATTACACTTGAATTTTAAATTGTTGATCTAAAACACTTCAATTTACTGGTGGAATATGGCACACTGCTCCAATGATATACATAGGTGTAGGAGCAGGCAATTGTTTGGGGTGCAAACGGTATTTTGCCCCAAAAGCTTTTCTCCCTACACTTTCTGTAGCTGTTGGTAGATTACATTTTCCTCTACAATGTTGCCATAAACTTGAAAATAAAATATTTGGTACTTGAAATTTGGTTCTTAATAAACCAACTAAAAAGTGCTCTAGGCTGTGAAGAACATTGTCAGAAGCCAGTTGGCTCAGTATTCTGGAGCATCTGCCTCACAGTTCAGAGGTTTTGCATTCACATTCCAACTGTTGCTGTCGGAAAGGAACCTCAGACCTACCTGAGGTAGGCCTAAAGCTGCTTCCTTCTCTGAAGGCATATATGTGGCATGTATCATATTATTTATTTTGATTATGCCGTGAGTCTCACAACATTATCTGTTCAACTGAACATATATACATGCAATAACAAACTGCATGGCAGAATGTGTTCGTCCAAACACTGTAGTTAAAATTAAAAATAAAACCTTTTCTGTACTTTCCTGGCATAGACTCTACTAATATTAAGTAGGTGCGCTGCAGTATACTCGATTCCCTCAGAGTACAATTGATAAAGTGCATAAACGAAATGCCTTTTTTGCCAAAACTTTCAAGTGAGTCAGTTACTCATCAACTCTCACAAACTAAAACACGAAGCTACTAGAAACACATTGTTGATATTACATATATTTAATGTGTTTTCTATGACACAATAAACTTTTATTTTTACACTCAATAACAATGGAGTACAATTTCATTAAAATTGTTCAAAAATGTCCAAGCTTGTTTGCCCAATTTTTTTGAGATGTTGCCAAAAGTTTTGACAAATCAAAACTTCTGGGGATGCTTGTGCACCCCTGGCTCCTACACCACTGAATGATATAAGTCAGCATGGTCCAACTACAGGCCCGCAGGCCACATGTGGCCCGTGGACAGAATTTTTAAGGCTTGCAAGCTTTCTCAACATTAATTGTTGGGTGTATGTCACAGTAGGCAATTTTCATTAGAACAAGCATAATGTCTGTTAAAATAATGTACAAAATTAACGGCGTTAGACCAGACTGTAGAAAGCTTCTACAAACTAGTCAGCAAAGAAAGGCTTTTCACTAAAAATGCACTAAAAATTTGGAAGCACATACATGTGTGAGAGTATATTTTTTACCATGAAGCAAGTCAAATATAAAAACAAATCGAATGGCAGACGAAACACTGGACCATAGTCTCCGACTTGCTGCCACTAACATATAGGTATTGTGAAAGGAACGATTGTATCAGAGAAACCTCAACCACCGGCATCGCACTGACAGAGATTTGTACTAAATTTGTTTATTGCTGTTGTGCATAAATTTCTATGGCACACTCACTTAACTAACCTGTTTTCACTTTTCGACTTTAAATCTTGTGAATTTTTTGTTGTATACACCATTTTATTAGAAGTGGTCTGCGAGTTGTCACGTTTTTTAAAAATGGCCCATAGGTCGAAAGTAGTTGTCCCACGCTGATATAAATGTAAGAAGTACAACATTAAGGATGGTTTGCGCGTGAAATTTGACGAAACAGAACGCGATCTGAGGTCGTGCGTGCATATGAGTCATCTCACAAAGTTCTTTGAAATTAATAGTACAATTTTCTACGAAATGTGCAGAAGTCAAAGCTCTACGTCCGTTGATGAAATGTCAGCCACGACAACGCACCACTGGTGTCGAGTCGTTAATGACATTGCAAAAGAAGTGTCGGTCTAACTCAGTGTTAACATTTGTGGTTCACGGACCCCTAGTACATCCTAATAAAGGTTACGGGCACCTAAAGAAGAAATTTTGCAATATATATTTGAAAATTAGGTTTAATAATTTTAGCAGGGTTCCCACGCGGTATTAAAAGTATTGAATTGTGAAATCGGTTTTGAAGACCTTGAAAAAGTATTGAATTTGGCCAAAATGTTCATGAAGTATTGAAAAAATATGGAAATTCTAATTTCAACGATTTGTTTATTCAAATTTTGTTCTCCACCGCTGATAACAGTTCCGCAGATGTCTTCTGCATTGTGCTGCATGAATAAAATTTTCGAGAATGAAGATAAATGATGGTATTGAAACCTTTCAATTTGGTATTGAAAACGTATTGAAAAAGTATGGAAAATGGTTTTTGAAAATGTGTGGGAACCCTGTTTTAGTAGTAATCGAATGTCTGCAAAGTCTATTAACCCTTTCGAAATGTCAAAGGAAAGCCTATTAACCCGTTAAATGCCATTCATGGACCCCTTAATTCACCGTCACGAACCCCAGGTTAAGAACCCGTGGTCTAACTACTGATAACGTTCTCTCGACGGAATGTGCGCGTAGGTTTTTGGTACTGTTGCAACCTCTCCGGTGGCGTTGCGTTGATTGTATGATTCACCACGAACGGGATGTGCGCGAAGAACAAAAATATATATGCGTGGCGCGAGCAAGCAATAGTAAGAGAGATTGCGACGTGGTAGCTCTGCCGATATTAACGTGAGAACGATTGAACATGATGACTAGCGTACGCGAAGAGAGATTGCGACGCATGATCTCTATTGTTGCTTGCTGCCGCGGCGCAAAGCTTTGCGCACATGCCGCTCGGGATTTCCGATCGCAACAGTACAGTTATTTGAAGCTAATGATCTAGTGCTAGGATGTAGTTGCCACAATCTTATGTAATGCAGAAAAATTGCTCTGGAATTTTAAACTACAAGTACGAAAGTGAAAATTTTTTCTCGAAGTATCATAAACTGACATCAGTCTTAGCTTTTCATGAAACTAGACCGCTTTATGGTATAAAAATTATTAAAATTGGGATATTGCTTTAACATGTTTCTAAGTTCGTTTTAACTGATTGCGTTTTCGTAGAAGATTACTTCGCAAGAACCGAAAAAGTCTTGCCAGCACAGCATCAAAGCAAATACAAAGACAAACTTTTTTAATCCAACAGCAGTAGCGTAAGAACAAAAATTTTCGTATAAGACCATTTGATGGAATGTCTTGCTGTAAAGAAATCAGAAAAGAAATGTGACCAAATCTTTCCTACTGCGGTTAGTTACGTTTCACTTTCGATTTCTAAATGTGATAATGCTTCCCATTACTAATGAAAACTTGCACGGAAGATGAAAACAGCGAAAATACGCGTATACTTTAATGCTTTAATACGTCTGTCTGCAGTTTCTACTTTTGCTTCAAAAACGTCTTACGGTGCCGAAAAAAAACAAGAAAATTTGGAATTTGCAAAAAAATGGCTCAAGTGTTTATCACGTATGTCCGCATCTTCAAAATGTTTCAAAATTTCTTCTGTGATGCCCAACGACCGACGCAAATTTTCATATCAAAAACAGCAGAAGCGTACGTTCCAATGGCCAAAACTAACGAAAATTTGCATATTGCAGAAAAAATGCAAGTACGTGCCCATTGCCGAAACGCAAAAATTTCCACGAACGTGTTTTCCACATTCGCTTTTAGAAATTTATTTACTCTGGTGATGGTAGCAATGGTTACCGAAACTTTTACAGTATGTGTCTGTCAACTTTTGCTTTGGCCATAATTTTTATCATTACGCTTCTAGAAATTTTGCTATGGTGCAGAAGATCCAACAAAACCTTGCATTTACGCAAAAAGATCAACAAAAACATTTTATGTCCGTATATCCTGCCTTTGTTTAGAAAAATTCGTTGTGGGGCTCAAAAATACTATAAGTTGGACTTTGCAAGAAACTAGTAAAAATATACCCAAAGGTCAACGAAATAAGTTCTAGCTTTGCAGCCAGCTGTTTGAGG
>JGI24158J21664_10011804_pt1 | contig 11594 bp, 9 predicted proteins | sample Ectturendosymbi3_FD_21664 | JGI IMG/M metagenome (IMG submission 21664)
AAGACAGGACTAAGTCGAAGATGTAGTCGCTCCACCTGGCCCTTGGCGACCTCTGGGTCACTTTCCCGTTGGTGTAGCCAGAAGGACTTGCCTCGCTACTCTTTCAATGGCGGCATCTCAGTTGTTGGACAATTGCCACTAGGGACGCTATTTCTCTGAAACTCCTTTTGTCATCAAAACCGACTTATGTCTGAAATTGGGAGCCATGTGTAATCAGGGCTTCATAAATTCGTATGTCACTCTTTCAACAAATTGGAAAGTATACAAGAAATCTGAAAAACCTTTGTGACCAATCTGATGGTTTGTTCTCCTTCTTTGAGCCAATTTGAAAAGACCGTTGGCACCATTATCTTTAACAACAGAACTCTGAGAAAGCTTGTTGATATACGCTCGAAACAAAACATTTATTCAACCAAAAATGTTACGTAACGTTTGGATCTGGTATACCCCGAATCTTATTCTTACACAGTGCACGACGCATAAACTTTCCAATGTCTGTTTTGCTATAGTGGATTTACAATAATAAACTCAAGACGCTTTTAGAAACAGTTGCGTGCGATTTTGAAAGCCGAGCTGTGTTGAACAGCAGCAGATTGCTGTAAACGGAGGCTTTGAGTGTTGCGAACTGGTTTTTGGCAGGGATGTGTTCATTTTATAAATAATTGCTTGCAGAGATTCATGTGTGGTTGCTTGAAAAATGTAGAACTTCACGCTATTTTGCAATGTTTCGAACTGTGTTGTCACCGCAAGTAGCAAAGACGCCATATTGGTTTCGATCACACTGGTCAACCTGTGTGTTCTATACTGAGGTAGCCCCAAGCAATCCCAGGGTTCCACACTAAAGTAAATTATTAAAGCAGTTATGTGCTTGTTTGTTGAACTTATTTGGTTGCGCTTCATTTACAGCTTGTTTTATTAAATAACCAAATATGGCGAAAAACACGCAAAAACCGCTTAAAATGGTTTGGCACCTTACGGCTTTGGGTGGGAAAACTGCCTTAAGTGCAATTTCTGCTTGTTTCTTGTTACTCCTACTTTTTCTTTTTCTTGCGATGAGCAGTTTTTACTCTTTTTCAATGCATTGAGTCATACATGTGTTACTTTGTTAGTTTTTTCCTGTTTATGTTTTGTTTGCCAGGTGTTTGTAACACATCTGTTTACTTTTTTCATTTTAGTGTACGAGCACAAGCGGGATCTATTGCATACCATACGTAAGAGTATGGACATAAAACAGGGATCGGCAACCTTTTGCTAACTGTGAGTCGACTGCAAGGTTCGAAATCATTCAGTGTGCCAACAACATTCTTATTTTTATACAAGTAAAGATCAATGTATCTTCTGTGTAGATCATAACAAAATCGATATGTAAAACATGTAACTTCTGCGTGCCATTTGAAATTGCTTGGTGTGCCAAGTGTGGCACGCGTGCTGTAAGTTGCCGACCCCTGACAAGAGTTTTAGAAAAATAAACTGCAGAACTGGATAACTAGAATTCTTGATCTCGGTTGGCAACAAAATATCATTTAATTTTAAATTAATACAGACTTGCAAGAAATTGCATGGTGGAAAAAAAATACGATGTGACAAACACGTGTGCCGATACCCGACAAGCTTTGTTCTCATGTCTGCCATTGGCGGAGTCGCCAATGAAGATTTGAATAGACAACATATTTAATAAAAACAAACAAACAAAGAAATGAATTCTTTGTCTATTTTGCTGCAGGCTTCTCCGGGACGCACAAAATTCCACAGAGGGCTTTAGTTTGGGCACCTCTGATTCTTTGTATGCTGCAGCACCGGCTTAAGGAAGCAAGCTCGTTCAAAACGAGGTGAATGTTATGCAACCTGTGCAATAAGCACTGAACTTAAAAATACATCTTTCAAACAATGTTTTCTTAAGTTCATCAAATATAAGAAATGTTACACAAAAAGTAGATGTTATGCAGATAGCGGAAAAACATGAAATCCAAACCAATTCGAGCAAACAATTTTTGTACCTTTACATGAGTATTCTCCACAAGGTGGTAAGCAAGAAATCGTTCAGCAAATTTTTTGACAGGAAATCAATTTCACGCAAAACTACGCATCCCCAGTCCTAAAAGTTGCAAACAATGCTTACAGGTGAAAAGCTGAACGGCTAAAGTAAGAAAACAAACAAATTCAAGACTAAAATGAATAATGCACAACACGAGCTGCGACAAAAGTTGGAAAACAGGTCTTTCCCAAGTAATTGATTTCTCTGGAACATCGAAACTAACCGACGCTAACGCTCGAGCTTCACACTGAATTACATTACAAATGCTAACAGGTGGAAGGGTAGAATACCTCAGTGATGAAACTCTGGGCAAAGTTAGTGCAGACACATATATTGTAGTGCAGTAAGTAGCTGCGGCCAAAAATCACAAATGGAAACAATAAATCATTTCGGTGCATTTACTGCAAAATTCGATCATGCTAAGAAATTGTTTTTGACGATGTTACTCAAAAAGCCCTTCGTCATGAAAATATTTTGGTAAAAAAATATGCGCATGAACGGCTTTTTAATGAAAGCAATTGATGTTTTATTAACTTTATTTTTGTCAAAACAGATGGCGAATGTGAAAGGAAAAATTCTTTCAAACATTGTGTTTCTGAAGAAAGCAGCCGAACTCATCATAAAAGTAACCGTTAAATTTAGTCTTGGATTCGAAAGTAAGTGCAATAAAGTAAGAGTTACGTTTAGTCTTGGATTGAAAAGTAACTGCAGTGAAACTTGTAAGTTTAGTCTCAGATTCGAAAGTAACTGCAACATAGTTTGTAAATATAGTCTTGGATTCGAAAGTAAAGGCAGTGTAGAAAATGTTGCTACAAACAAACGTCCATCCAGCTTGCAGTTTCTTACAAAATATTTCGGAATGTTGAATGAAAAGGGTTTTGGTTGCTGAAACTCTATAACTTATCTGTTCGCAATTGAAATAGAGATCCACTTCAAATCAGGGAATCTCTGCAGTTTTTTCTCTTAGAGACAAGAGCAGAAAAAGCATCCATCAATTTCAGCCGCAGTTTGATGTCAAGGCTGCACCGTTATCCGAAATTCAACAGTTTATTTCACATCTGTCTCTGCTTGTTTGCTCTGATTTTTTCCTATGCAGCTTTGAAAATTTACAAACACTGGGTATTTTCCCGATTTTACCAAATTTTGTAGCATTGAAATGGCGTTATCCCCCGATCCCATCTTGTGAAACTACGACAAGATGCAATCTTTAAAATGAAAATGGTGCAAACACTAAAAAGTTTGATTGGGGCTTCTCCTTAGAAAAAACGCAAATCCCAATGATGTAAACAAACCTATGCTGGACGTTTCTTAAACAGCTGATTGCATTAAATTCAGCAAAGTTTAACCAATTCTGAAGACGAAAGCACTTGCTTAGGAAACTTAAAACGTGATTTCCTCTAAATGTTGGTATTTGCATTTTTGTTTCCAGTACGACTTCGCATGACTTTTTATTCTGTTCGCAAGTTTCTAATAATTTCATCACAATAAAGCACTGCCTTGTGGATGACTATCCGTGATAAACAGCTTTCTTCAGATCTTTGGTACACTTGATGTTTTTTTAATAGGCAAAATTGCAGCCAGTACTCTCCATTACTTGGAAGTGCGGGGGCTATTAAATCTAGCCAAATGCTTAAACATACTTTAGCGTATGCAGGAGAACGTATCACGTTATTGCCACCCACAGCTGTTTTTAGATAGGTGACCCCATCCAGGGACGCCGAAGAGCGGGGGCAAGCTCCGCCTGCCCTTTCAAAGGAGGGCAACGGGGGCAGAGGTGCCTTCTTTAAAACAGTATCATAGGTAATTTCATGGTTTATCAAGAACGAATTAAAGCAAATTTATTGCAGTTATTCGTGTACCCAGAAAATCCACAATGGTTTTATACAATTTCTGTTGTTATTTTTGAGGTCAACATTTTTGCTGAACAGAAACAAGCATATTGTAACGATGTTTTTGTTTTTTGTAAGTTTCCACAACCCTCAACTTTTCACTGACCCCTCCTGTCCTACCGCTGCTCCGGCGTCCCTGACCCCATCGATTTTTGAGCTTGTGTATAACTGACTAGTTTGGGGTTTTCACATCGGTTTGAACGTCTTGTTGTTGCATAACGTAAACATATGTCGATCTTACTAGGGGCGGAGCAAGGAGGCAAGGTTCATGCGTTTCTCCTGACGTAAAAATAAATCTTTTGGGGTGACCTAAACGCAAGCAAGTGCCGTGAAAGTATTGTCTTTTGTGCATGCCATCTTTACACATAAAATCAAAGTATTTTTTCTAGGCAATTTAGTTACTCAAACTGTGTTACAACGTGAAAGTATTGCATGGTCACCACCCTGCCATCGAATTTTAAAAGTAACTTAAACTTTAGGCATAACCTTTGTATTAACTTTCAACGAGTTTTGAAAATTTGACCTCCGTAAACATCACTTCAACAAGTCGAAACGTTTTATAACCTTAAAGGATCAACTTGTTTTATAAGACAAACATCTAGCTTAGCAATTGGTTACCGTTGTTAAACACACCAGTGTTTTGCTGGTCTGTTTCAAGTTTGAGTTCAATCTATTCAACTACTGTCAGTACTGCGAATGTGGTTTGATTTTGACAGTAAACGTACAATTGTGTTAGTTCAGGTGTCTACGTTTGATTCTTTCAATGGAAATATGTGCATTGTGTTCACCAGAAAATTTGTGAGTATCGCACTAAGAGCACTAAGCAACGGAAATGTCGAACTTTCGCAATCACAGACATGTTTTAAACCTCTTTGGCTCATGACGAATTGAATAACTTGTGGAGAACAGAGCATGAACAAATCGATTCAACTAATTACAGAATTTATCTATATCATCACTGCGAGTCCATTTGTCTAAAATGAATACCTTGCTCCATATTATTTAACAAACGAGACCCAAGGCTACGTTCGGAGGGGGTTAGGTTTTTCGTGGCTGCAACATTGCTTGCGCGCACGTATGGAAATTACCCGGTGGTCTGATTAAACGTGAAACGTCATCACAACTTCTCTCTCGCTCTAGCGTAAGCATTGTTTTGTGATCGACTTCGCTTTTACTGATGTCAAGCCGTGCGAAGCGACTCTTATCCAATGTGATTTGCCGCGTACAGGCGTCGTCTTCTATTGATGGCAACAAGGAAATTAAATACCAACCCTGTTTCTGCCACAGTATTTACTTAGGTGTGCTGAAAAGGAGCGCTAGTTCCTCACAGTATTTTTTCTTGCCCTTTGTTTAACAGCTGATTCAGTTCCCCGACGTCAGTTTCACAAAGCATTCCAGTTGTATTGCTGAGAGGAACTTTAAATGTGAGTCATTCGCCGGGCTGTGCTCATGCAANTGCCTCTCCTTGTTGCTGAACCAANAGGCAAGCAATGCATTGCTTTTGACAGTTCAGCAAACTGCTCAACGCCACATCAACAAGCATGAAATCGTGGTTTGTGGTGATCACAAGTTTTAAGATGAAAAGGTTCATTTGTGGGGCTGGCCTAGCATACATAGGAAATCCGTTTTATTCAGAAAATGAGGAATGCAGCAAATTAGTAACACACAACGGTAATTCCCGGAATTGGATCGCTGCTGAGTTAAGCGTTCTTGAAAGCTTTGCAGAAATACATGATTTGAGCTACCAAATAAGTAAATTGAACATAAAAGGAATTTGAAGTTTAATTTTGCAAGGATTGATAGTTGCACGATTAAAAGATTATCGTAGAAAGCGAGCACGAGTGCAGATTGTGTTTACAATTTGGATACCTCTAGGGGCTTGTGTTTACGTTCCCTATAACGCAGAAGCGAAGAAAATGAAATTTCCGGCCCTGCTATAATTAATTATTTCCTATGGCAGCTTTTTCAGCCATAGTTACAAGCATTCTATCAAATGTATACAGTTATAAACTTTGTATTAATCACGTGCATGAATAAAAAAACATGTTCGTAATAATGAACCTCTGAGAACACTGGTACTTTACCACATCCCATATTACTTTTTGATGATATGCGCCTCCTTGACAATACAGCTAGTATGTTTGTTTTAGCTTTTTTTGTAAGCAAGTTGCCATCAACAGTAAGCATCATGTTATCGAAATAAACAAACAGCTGGCTTGTGAATTGAATGTAATAAANGACAGTTGTAGAAACAATTTCCTATTGCATTCGNATGACTGAAAGTCTTGAACAGAGGCTTGCAAAAGGCAAAGTTGATTAATTACACAGCGGAATAAGTGTGACNGATGNGGAGAAGCTTCAGAAAATNAATGTGTAGCAGAGCTTACGTCACAGCAACCCGGGCATGTTGCTGCTGGCGTCACTTCCTTCTGCACAGTCAAAACAGAACATAGTTGTACCTTTCTGCCAGCAAAATGCCGTGAGGGAATATATAGACAACCTAGCCTTTTCATAAAAAACTTTAAAGTTGCTTTTTAATAGGTGAAAAATGTTTTAAACAGGTGTTTTTGTACAAACTTGGATGCTGTTAAATATGGAGTCAAACGACACAAGTTCTTCTAGATTCCAGTTTACAATGGCGTCCCAAGTGGAGGACGTTCCTTCCGAGTGTGGGCAAACCAAATGCATCGGGCTCTTGCAGCTATGCACGACTGATCGGAATATCGGCTCAACTGCATGCACTCCAGCTATTGCAATTGCAGATGGTGAACAGGGTAATTGTTTCCTATTTATTGCCAACGCGGAAAAACAAGAAATTGAAATGTGGGAAATAAAAAATGCAACGGGTTGGGATTGCTCTTTTCAACGCTCCATTCATTTACCATACTTAAGCAGTCTCTCTCGTTTGGCTTGCGAGTTGTATCAGAAAGGATCAGTTAGTCAAATTGTGCTGTGGATAACGTGCCCAGAGAAGTCATTAGCTGAAGCCTTGGAACTGTTTCCAGAAAACCCGAGCAACTTGGTTGGATGTCGACAGAAATTGGAAGATTTTTTTAAACCAGTTGCAATAGCTGTATCAGAAACAAAGACTAACTCTTCGGAGATTGCAATTGTAGACGCAAGCTCAGGACACATTCACGTTTTCAGAAGGCAGAGGGAAAAAGTTGAAAACATGAGCATTATAGACAACGATCATACGAAAACACTTTCTTCAACATCTTTAGCTTGCTTTGACAATCACGGAACTTTATGGGTGTCGAGTTACAGCAACAATACTGTTCTCAAGCGTTCTCATGACGACGATACCAAGGTAAGTAGTGGTGTTTGTTGCAAGTAAAGTTTTGTTCAGAATAGCATTAAATAGTTAAATTGTTATAGTTCGAAAATGTTGAAACTAACAATCGGTAAGAACTTCTTGAGGTTCAGTTTGGCTTTAATCTTTAATCTCGGCCGCATGGTAATAATTTAGAAGGTGGTAAACTTTGACAACCAGAAACACTTCAGTTGTAGATTTAATCATCTTACGAAAGTAGTGAAAAAGCATAAATTGGACCGAATACTGAATCAAAAATTTAGAGTTTTCTGAAGGTAACTTTTAGTCTTGTTATTCCCCGAAGTGAATCTACAATACATGACTGTCAAAGGAATGGTTGTAAAACTATACAGAATGACCCAAAACAACCGTATATCAATTTCGGACATATTGTGGACAAACTTCTCTTCAGCTGCAAGCATTACGAGAGGGCAACCATTACTGGGTTTTTCCATGCAGATCTGGGTGTCTAGGTTTAGACAAATCCTGTGAAATCTGGGTTGTGTAAATTTGGGAATTGGTTACAGCAAATGTAATAGTATAATAAACCAGGGTTGCGGAGTCGGGGGTAAGATGTCCGACTCCTACCTTCCAAAATTTTTCGACTTCGACTTTCCCAAAATTTCCGTCTCCGACACCGGCTCCTTAACATAACGTGAATGAAGTTAGCTGTCAAAAATTTGTAGTAACTAGCAATCAATAGAAATCGTGATGTACATCAATAACTCTGTTTCAATAAAGTTTCAAAAAAATGTGTTATTTCGATAGGCACGAGTTAGGATACCTAGCTTAGGAGTACGATGTAAAATTTAATTAAATTGGACTTCCGGAATCGGATTAAAAAAATCCGACTCCTAGTGTTCTTTGAAATCCGACTCCACCCAAAAACCTCCCACTCCTTGAGACTCCGACCCCGCAACCCTGTAATAAACATATCATCTTGTCAATACAATGTTCGCATTGCGATCATCAGGCGAAAAAGAACTCATATCGGTGAAATCAAACGTGTTCAGTCGGTTTCACACCACCATGCCAGTATCAACAGTTTCAATATGAAATACTGTAGGTTGCTTGCGATCGGGTACAGTCAGTCACGCAGTGGTGCTTAAAACAAAAGTCACATAAGCAAATACCAAACGGTTACATAAACAAGTAAAAGCTTTGCATTTGGATGAACGATGTATAAGCTGTATGCACACGGCATGCTTGTAGTGAGGTGCGTCTNGGGTGTCTGCGCCAAATGGGGTGAGTTCAGNGCGCCTGAGCATGCACACGTCTGCGTAAGAAGCGGTGCGTTCATTGCGTACGGCCATGGGCTAAATCAGGGGTCTCAAACACGCGGCCCGCGGGCCGCNTGTGGCCTGCGAGAGCCTTTTGCGCGNCCCGCGATNNTTTTTGGGAATTTTTAAATAATTAACATTTGCGTTGTCAAGCGCTTTGAAAAAAGATGCCGCGAAANAATTTAATCAAAGCTGAATGATACCCAGTGCGGTTTTCGTCAAGGCTGTAACATTACCAACCAAATTTCAACTCTTCAGCAAATTTTTCAGAAATCCTGGGAGTATCCCAAAGATGTTTACAAATGCCTTGTCGACCTCAAGAAAGCATACGACCGGGTTCCTTGTTAAAAGCTTTGGGGGGCGTTGCGTGTGTACGGTGCTGACGGCCGCCTGTTATTGCATGGCCGTCAAGTCACTGTATTCCTACTCAGAAGTTTGTGTCCGTGTCGGGAGAGTTTAATCATGACCGTTCACCGTTGGTGTTGGACTCCGACAAGGGTGTGTGCTGCCACCACTCCTTTTCATAGTCTACATCAGTGGTTCTCAACCTTTTCGCTGAAGGGAACCAAATCCAGACTTACAATTTTGTTGGAGAGCCTCACTAAAATTTTTTAACACAATTCAATTGACATGTTTTGTTGTATAGAAGAACGAAGTCTGTTACACAAAATATTAGACGTTTTGTTGAAAGACAGCTTAGGGCCCCACAAAGAGTGCCTAGGAGCCGAATGCGGCCCTCAGAACCGGAGTTGAGAACCACTGGTCTACATGAATTGGATAGACAGTTACAGCCGAGTCGAGTCGACGAGGGTGTCAGAGTAGGGTGCTGCAGGATCAATCGTTTACTTTTTGCAGACGATTTGTTACTGCTAGCATCTTTTCAACAATCTTCAGCATGCACTCGATCGGTTTTCTGCTGCGTGCGACCGAGCCGGAATGAAATCAGCACTAAAAATCCCTAGGTACTATGTCTCTCTATCCAAAACCAAGGCAATGTATGCGGCAAGTGAGCGGCAATACACTGGAGCAGGTGGAGAAGTTCAAGTACCTAGGGGTGGTTTTACGAGTGACAGAAAGCGGAACGAGGAGATTTATACACCGGTTGCTGCGTGAGTTTTATCGCTCTGTAGTCACAAAATGGAAGCTTTCAAACACCGGAAAGCTGTCAGTTTTCAAATCGGTCTTTGTTCCGATCCTTACCTATGGTCGTGAATCCTGGGTAATGACCGAAAGAACATTAACTCAGGTGTAAGCGCCAAAGATAAGATTTTTGCGAAAAGTCCACGGTGTGACAAAGGGGCGTACGGAGGTTAGATTGCGCCCGGGGCAAGAAACAAGTTTGGCGCCTCCATATTTGAACCTAAGATCTTTTGGGAGTAAATGTATTGCATTGAAGAAAAAAATTGCGACAATATCAGGACTTTTCGCCGCCCCGCCCCCGTGATTCGGCGCTTGGGCGTTGTTCCCCCTTCGTTACGCCTTTGGTGTGACACTTCTCGACAAATTGCGAAGCTGTGAAATTCGGAGAGCCCTGAATGTCGAACCACTAAAAATTTTTTTCTTTTGAATTCTCTGAATCGAGAGAACGCAACTACGTTAGTTCCGCCATGAATCCAGAATGCCCCACAAAAGACTGGTGAGGCATGTCCTGCTGGCGAAACCCACGGGAAAGCGACCGAGATGTCGTCGAAAGACCAGTTGGATTGACGACACCTCCGACCTTGCTTGGTCCCATCATGGTGTGGAGCCAGTAGAACTATCTGAAATTGCTGTTGATCGCGAGGTATTCCAAGTCCTCCTGGGGCTGTTGCTCCCGCGACTCTCCCAAGAGGAAAAGCAGGCATGAAAATGAATGACATTTACGTTAGTTTATCCACCGGTGTTTGAAAGTGCTCAGCTAGGGAGTGAACACGATTTCCATGCACAACTAGATTTGATTAATATGAACGTAGACGGCTAGAAACGATTTGCCTAATTCATGATACCTTTCGCAGGAAATAAGATGTAAAATTTAAGTTCAAGTACCGTTATTTTTGCGTCAACGTCATAATGCGGCCCGTGGGTTACCTTGTAAGTCCTCATGTGGCCCACGGAACAATTTGAATTTGAGGCCCCTGGGGTAAATGGATGGCTGAGACCCTGAAGTCGGTGATTAGGTTGATGTTCTGCAGTGCAACACTGTGTTTTCCCTAAGTTTTCACATCACATGTGATATACTGTTAAGGTGTTTTAAATTTTGTACACCATACTTTTGAACAAAGCTACACAAGTCCTTTTGCAATACACTGTACAAAGCCTTGAAATGATTGCTGAAAGCATCACTTAAAATCTTTACATTTCGTGCATTCAAAAGAAACGTAAATAGCTAAATTTTGCTTTGTAAAATGCCTCACAAATTGTTTAAAAAGTAATGCTGTCCACATGTAAGAGAACAAAATGTTACATTACGCAAAATTTGCATGATTTGTTGCCACAATGAGATTTGTGTAGGCTTATCTCCATTGTCATAATGGCATTGCTTCAAACCATTTGTTTTATTTCTAGAGGAGCCAAGTATCGAAAAATGTAAGCAGTATGGACAATAGATAAAATTAATGTCACACAGAGTCCCATACAAAAAAATCAGCAGTGAAAAAAACAGCAATAGCCTTGAATTTGTTTTGGTAAGATAGCCAAACCTGTTACCATACGTTTGCATAATTTGTGATATTTCCGAAATGTTATCCATTATTTTATCATTCTTGTACTCCATACGTGACGAATTATGTAGCAAGGGTCTTGCCTGAAAAAAACTCATCAAATGTTAATTGACAGTTACAACAGGGGTGGCGGAACCGGGGGATCGCATGGGCCTAGGCCACCACTTTTTGCTGGGAGGCCTGGCCCGCAGTTTTACATTTCGAATTTTGCTTAAATAATAAGTTTAAGCAACACAATTTGTATCGGGTCCTTTGTTAAAGTAAATCGCTTAATGAAAAAATTTTTCCATAGTTTTTTGACGTGCACTTGTGCCCCCCCACTTTGAAAAAGGTTCCTCTGAGTCACACATTTTACTTTCAATTACAGTTCGAGTACTG
>JGI24158J21664_10011805_pt1 | contig 11594 bp, 6 predicted proteins | sample Ectturendosymbi3_FD_21664 | JGI IMG/M metagenome (IMG submission 21664)
ATAATCGACTACCGGAAAAAGCAAACGAGAACGTTGCGAATCAGCGAAAACAAATTTTACAAACGATGACGTCATGAAATACGTCATAGGGGCCCTCTAGTGAAAATTGCCCCGGTCCCCCGTATCCTTTGATCCGGCTCTGGCGCAGGGGTAAAACTTCCAGTAACTGACGTATCCACAAAATCAAAAACCTGTTCCTGTGATACAGCAGTTGAGCATTGTCTATGTGCCAGCCAGAACAGAGCCCGCCAGTGTCACCCTTCCTCATCCTGACCTGCCTGCACTGAATTTTCACTGTTCCAATTTAAGTTAGAGAATAGAGCTAGCACGTTAATCACAAATAGTCTGTCAGAGAAAATTTAAATTTAATAAAAGGTATAATTCTGCTCCTATAAAACTGAAAATTTCATTCTTGCTCCGCTCCGGGTCCGGTTTTTATTCAAATTTAAGACTCCAGTCCTGTTCCGGCTCCCGCATAATCGTAGACTCCAGCCGGAGTCCACTCCGGCTCCGTGATCACCTCTGACACGCCTGATGCTGGAAGTAGGCTTTGGGGCTGCTGTTAGCTGTTTGTAGTAGGCTATAGCCTACTTGTAATCAGGGCCGGCGCTAGGTGGTTGGGGCCCCCCTGAACCTGGACGTTGGGGCCCCCAATATACAATAAATTGCATTTAACACATAGTGTTTATGTAAACAAAAACATCGATTTATTCTAACAAATGCTTTTTCTACACAAACGTATAAAGAAGCATTTTCTACACAACGTATAAAGCAGACAGACTTAAGCATTTGCTATGCTTCAACCTAAGAAAATGACTTTTTCCAAGTTGTCAAAAAGCAAATCTTGTTGTCAACTCAGTCATAATATCTAATAAATTAGCAGTTTCACTTTCAAAAGACACCATTGCCGGATTTGTTAGCCTATACTCTAGGTGTGCGGCGCACACCCAATCAAACTGATAGCGACGTGACTTTGCCCAGATCAAGCTATCAAGGGAAAATCACAAAAAAGGATTGAAAAATAATTGCGGCCGTTTGATTGATATTCTGCGCCATATTTCAAAACTGTCCTATTTCAACTTGCTTGGTTTAGCTGACTTTTTGATGCATTATTAGTTTCCCGTTTCGTTTTTTGATGTCGCAATCCTGGGCGTGCGCTAATGCAGCTTCACACCTATGATTGCGATATGTGCATCATTTCGAACTTCGTCACTAATTGGCACTTCAGGCGGTTTCAGTCCTGTCGCCACGGGGGTGTTTGGGTGGGCTTCGGCCCTCACAGACAAAGCCCCAAGGACTCCACATTAAAATATGAAACACTATAAATCAGTGGAGATTTCAACAAATTTTTAATATCAAGACTCCCTGCACAAACGTAAAGCTCTTCATGTGAACAGTTTCTGGGGACGGTTCTGGGCGAATTGATCACAACGGCTCATACAAACTCGTATCTGCTCTCTTCCCCCAGCAGTTGTACATATAACAGCCACATAAATAAAGACGAAAGTTTTCTTGCGTACTTTATGCGCATTTTCAATTCTTGTGTAGGTTAGTTCAGCAAGTTTCAAACTGTCAACCCTGGGTGTTCGCCATCCCAGCCGCATACCTTCTCTGCTCGACTGCTATTCGACGAGACGTTCGCGCAGCCATTTTTTCAAATTTGTGAGCTGCCCCCATCGTAACGTGAGTGTGTTTTACTGCACTCTTTCAATGCGCAGCCTTATACTTTTGCAGTTGTGAACTGCTCTGACGTACTGTAGTACTGAGTGTGTTCGCATCATCATCGTGTCTCGTGCACCGCCCGTCGGCGCGTAGTGCGTTGAGCCAACCAGATTCACGAGAGCCCGCCATTTACCACGGTCCTACGCGAGGGATTCTATTGCGGCTGGATCGAGGCCGAGCTGGTCAAAATCGCGTTTGACCACGTCGAACCAACGGGTGCGTGGGGCTCCTCGGGGTCGCTTCCAGCCGAGCGAGCCAGGGTCGAAGTCCAGGATAGCTCGAGTAAGATGGTGCGGTGGCCGGCGAAGCACATGTCCATACCAGCGGACCCGGCGGCGGGCAGCCAAAGAGGAGGCCGGGGGCTGTCCGGCAAGGGCCCGCACCGTTTCATTGGAAACGAGGTCGCGCCAGTGAATGCCAAGAATCGATATGAGAGCCCTCCTGTCAAAGCCGTCAAGCCTGGAGGAGAGGGTTCCAGTGAGAGGCCAGGTCTCCGCGCTGGACAGCAGCACAGACAGGACTGCAGCATTGTATATGCGCATCTTGGTGGTACGCGAAATGGACTGCTGGCTCCACAATGGCTTGCGGAATGCCTGCATCACATTTGACGAGAGCCTGCATCACATTTGACGACTTGCGGAGTGATTGCATCACAGTGTGTTCTAATCCCCTGTTTTAACGCGTTTCCTGATATTTTTGCAGTTATGAATTTCTCCATCTTAGCGTTGAGTGCTGTGTTTTGATCCGGTCTCCTAACTTGGAGCGCTGATTAATTTATGTGTATTACAGTGGCTGCAATAACGAGTAAGGAGAGTGCGTGTAGAATAATATGCACAGTGTGTCAACAAACTTCGCCAATCCAATACTAGAATGTGTCAGGGGGCACACAATCAAGCAGTCGTCCCGGCCATCACCAGACCTCTTCACGCCACTGACCGTACCTCATTGAAAAAAAGTCCTTGAAAAAATTTGAAATGCTCTGGCAACCCTATATCGAGGAATGTGAGAATTACTGACGTTTGAGTACGTAAAGCTAGTGTTGACAAAGAACGCAAGTTTCGCAAAATTAAATCCATGCAGCCTGTATTAGCAGTCCCTACAATGGGAAAAATCATCTTGCTGCAGCATTTTAATTTTTGCAGTTTCTTTCTTTGGATGCCCACCTTGCTTTGGATGCCCAGAGCCGTCACCCCGTTTCTCCCCACCCACGTCTCCACGCCAATGGGTACGGTGGGCTACTTTCAGAAAGCTTGAATCACGTATGGCAAGACAGGCTATGTTGACCATGCACGAAATTGAAAAACAAGCAAAACGTATTATGACGACACAAACTTTCTGCAATAATTTACTTTTTACTGCACAACTGTTTAAAATGGAACAATTTATGCATTACTCTGTTCATTTACGTTATTTATTTTTGATCCTTGAATGTTCAACGTAATCAATAATTGTCAAATGAACAATTAAAAAAATATTCAAGAATTTTCAAGGACACCGGAAACTATTCAAGGACAACAAGACCTTTTTGAAGAATCAAGGACATAACGCGTTTTGATAGCAAATTCAGGGACAGTCCTTGGCCCTCAAGGACGTCTGGCGACCTTACTCTGCAGACAGGCAAAGCAGCGGACATGACTGAACTGCAAACTCATCACTGCACAACACCAGGACAGTGAATCTGGTTCTTTTGCACTGTGGGTGTCATACCAGCAAAAAAACTGTCAATGCAAGAATTAAATAATTTTAATCGGAATTAAGCTCTTGACTTCAGTTTTGCTAGAAATTTTTGGTTCTTTGGCCCAATTTTCAAAAGGGGGTAGGGCGAATGACTGTTTTGCCCCCTTATTGGGGACGCCCTTGCTTTTTCAGTCGTAATTAAAGCCCGTGTTTTTTTTGAAAGCCCAATTTCAAACTTATGTTTTGTTCAGTTATCTGTAACATAGCAGTGCTATGTTAATGTAATAAATCCTTTAATGACAATATCAATGCCGTGTTAACATGAAACAATCAATGTTCTATATATTTGTTGCAGTAGCCTATGTTTGATCCCACGCAACCGGCGCAGCAAACACGGCCCACAACAAGTGTTGCGCGGCCCAATAAAAAGTGCTGAACGGCCCACAATTGGGCCGAGGCCCACCACTGCGCACAGTGTTATGTGTCATTCCGTAAATAACTGGATATCTCATTGGATATTACAGGCGCGGGCTACGAATGCGATTTTACATGATTTTATACGGGTTATTCTATTCTTGTACATTGAAAGGATGCAACACAGGTCTATACAACAGTGGTGTGACTGACGGGAGTTCAAGGGTGCGAACCTCCCGCCTGACAAGATAAAAGCAGAAACTGAACTCCCATTTTGCTTATATTTCGGTATTCAGTACTTTTTTGGTTTTCACTAATTTGTTGTGATTTTGCGTTTTTCGGAAGTTCTTGGACTGTTATTTTACAATGATTTCCGGTTTTAGTATGTAGAAATGCACATCCGGCTACATTTTAATTTCTAAACTTTTTTCTGAATGTTGGCGAGGGGCCTCCTGCGGTGACGGTGGGCATCTTTCAGCTACGTTTCCCACCCTGGCTTAAAGCCAACCATTGCTAAATGCACTGTGAATAGCTTCGTTGTCAGCATTTGCCTTGGTATGCTGGCTGTTGTGCAGGTAACGTTTGCTGAATCCACGTTGATTGTAAGCATGTTAGTATAGCCTAGTAAAAAGTAGGCTACCCAGAAAAATTAAGTTGCAGACAATTGCGTAGCTAGACTTTTCAGAAGTTATGGGTCGTGTGAAGGTAAATTTTTTTGACATATTGGATAAGCATGAATATTGAAAGGGGAAATGTGTGAAATCAGTTCTTGGTGAGTTCAGTTCTGGTGTCTCTATATGCTGTAACAAACATACTCGGTCAGATTTGGGGGCCCCCTTTTTGCTCGGGGCCCCTTCCTCCGGCTCTGCTTGTAATCAAAGATCAGAGAACTTCAAAGTCTTTGGATTTTATAACGTACCTGTAAAAAATGAGGCCTCTTTCAACAAAGTTCTGTGTACTGTGACCAACACGGTCGTTACATGTCAGTAGAGGTCGGTAAACATCCCCAACGCGAGCAAGTGCGAAGCGCTGCGAGGAAAGGCGAAAGCACAGAAGTCTACGAAACCACGCTGGCACTGAAGCTAGGGGAGCGTTCCTTTGGCTTAAGTCGTAAGCGAGGTGATTCGTACTTTAACTTTCTTGTATGCAGACTCCTAAACTTTTTGCCAATCACGACAGAGGACTGCACACTTGTGCGCTATTTTATCGACTGCTCGTGAGCATTTGACACTGTCGATCATGAAATCTTACAAAGAAAAATGGAACTGAATTTTGGAATTAGAGGTATGCCACTGATGTTAATGAAAAGTTACTTGTCAAATCGTAGACGGTTCAAATTTGTGCAAAATACGACATCTAAAATTAGTAAAATTACATGTGGCATTGTACTCTTGTCCCATTAATTTTATCGTGTATGTAAATGATCTTCCCAAATGTTCTTCATTCAGTACTATATGCTGATGACACATATATTTATGTTTAGCACATAACGACTTAAAACATTTAGAACTTAATGGTAAATAATGAATTAATAAAAATAGATGATTGGATACGTCTCAATAAATTATCTATAAATTATGCGAAATCCATATATTTTCTCACAGGAAAATCATTTGATAAGGCTGAAGAAGAAAAAAAGAATTTCAAAATTTACATTAATAATGTTGTGTTACATCGGAAAACGTCTGTAAAACATTTAGGTGTTTTGTTAGATGAATCTTTGAATTGGACCTCCCATGTCAAATACTTAACATCTAAGCTGACGTTTGATTCAAGTATGATATATAAAATTCGAAACTTTGTACCAATCAATGCTTCAAGAATAATCTATTCGTGTTTGGTATATAGTCATCTCCAATATTGCATTTTATCCTATGGGACAGCTTGCGATTCAATGCTTCAACCTGTTAAATACTCTATAATAACATGTTGCGCGCTCTCATTTATTTAGTAATTTTAAATGTCACATTACCCCTTTGTATAAACAACTTGGTTTTCTAAAAGTAAAAGACATATATCAATTAGAACAATAGATAATCACAATCATATAATAGCTTCTTTCAAAAAATTACAGAAACTCACTGGCATTTCACTGGATCAGCTGCAAACCAAAATTACTTTATCCCTAGATATGGGTCTTCTCTTGGTCAAATAAATCTAGCATATCAAGGAGTAGTGGCATGGTCCGGCATATCGCATGAGTTAAAAAATTCCTCCTATGGTAGATTGTCTAAAAATTATAGAAAGTTTCTTATCGCGCTCTGTGCTACGTAACAAGCTTGACTTTTCGTAATAAACCTCATTTCGTATTTGACTATGACAATTTATTGTCATCAGTTACATGATACTTGTTTACTTCAAATGAATGACTCACTCATTGTTTGTTTTTCATGTTTTCTTGTTTTTTCTCACTATCGTGGCCTAAATATTACCTGTACAACCTTGTCTCTGGTCTGTACTATATCTTCAGGTAAATGAACTTTATATGAGATTGAATTTGCTGTTGCAACTTGCTGTTGTTTGGTATATCGATTAATTATCTTTTTTTCTTTCTTTTGTTTTGAATATTTGATTATAAATAGTAACCACATACTATTGGTTATATAGTCGTAATGGCCACCAAAGGACTTTACACAATTTAGGGACACCTTGACAAGACAACCTTCCGGTTTTTCCGTGTCCCAGCCCCACGTTTATTTTATGTTGATGTTCCTGTGTATTTGTAATATTTATATTGGCGGCTAAACCTGAATACAATACCTTCATTCGAAGCTCCAGTCTTTCTGAGTAAACGTTGTTGCTACAATAATTCTTTGGATTTTCTGATTTACAGAAATCGTAAATTTGTCTTTTCTTTTGTTACGACTGACAATTGTTGTGCAGATTACATAAGTAAACTTGTTGAAAGTTCATAGAATGCATGCATAACACAAAGTAGTGTTGTTGGAGTACGAAACGTGGGCCTCAAAGCTTATCGAGCAAAGTAAAAATAATCATAAGTTTCCTTCCAAACAAAAAAGAATATCCATAACGAATAGTTTTTAAACAGGGAAAAGGTACAGCGAATGTCCTCACACTGCAGCGAAGGAGTTCAGTCCCGTCATTACGCACCACGTCAAGTGCAGAAAAACATTCTTACAGTGCCCCACTACACTCCATACTCCATTCACGCACGCAACACCAATGACGTACATGTCATGGACAGAAAGCGAGTAGTGTCACCAACCGTTTACATTTTCTTATTTTGCTGTCGGGACTGCATATGAACTGCCAACGTGATTACTGACCTTCGTGGAAATTTTTTGGTTTCAACTGTCCTTGTGATGATTGTCACTGCAGTAATTGCCCAGAATCGTCAAAAGTACAGGTCGTATGTCTTTAGGGAAAATCACTAAAATTTGAAGGTGTTTTATGACAACTCTGAAAAGCACTCAGAGTTCATTTGCAGAGGCCTGCATCGCCAGTGGCTACAGGTAAACGCTGCAATCGCTGAAAAAAAAAGGTTGGGTTGGAACATAAGTTAAAAACAGAGATCAAAAACGGTCTCAAACGACAAGCGAAAATAGGAAGAAAAAATATGCCATTTTGAAACAAATCCTGAACTACGCGAAACCTTGAATAATATGATACTTTCTGGCAGACCACCTGTGATAGAAGAGCAGCCGCTGTTATGTTCAGTACAATAAAGATATTGCTATGTACGGACAGGCTTCTTACGATAAACGTCAGATTGAATATATGGAAGCATCAAGACTTTAGACCAGTTAAGAAAACAGTTGAAAAACGATGGATTTATCGCCGAGGTGGAATTTTCCTTCGCCTTTAACCGAAACGCAGTTCATCCCACTAAGGCAAACGACATGTTTTGACGGTACCAGCCTGGTTAATCAGAACACAAAATGGCAAGCATACAAAACATACTGATGGGGAGTTTTGTGCAGCAACAATTGCAAACTTGAAAAAGCTTTCGTCTTTTCTGTGACCAATGAAGTTTGTTTCATCAGCCAATGTGACAAATGCCGTGTTCCTATTGCCTTAACAGTTGCAAAGCAGCAAGTTGCCCTGTGGACGCATGTTGAACATAGTGTTAGTCTCCTGGATCACGACTGGGTGGTGGATGACTAGTATAAGCTCATTCCATCGATACATGCGGAAATTCATGTTGAATGTGTTGAGGTAGCTTCACAAATAGTTTCGCAACCACAACACAAACTGAAGCCCAGAAGCTCTCAAGAACAACGTTCATATTCGGAACTTATGAAACCTACAAAAGAAAGATTTTATACAACAGTTGAACCCTGGGAACAAGTCAATACCCTGTAAGAAAATGCTAACCGCAAAGAACTACCAGAATACGTAAACTGGTGAGACATACTTTGTAGATGATAACCCAAAAGCTTGATAAAAGGCTCGATGTCGCAACCAAGACATACGGTTAGAGCACATGACTGGAAATACGTCACACGAACGATAGATGTCATACGATCTCACATACATCCATGGGAGCGATAGAAGACAACCAAGCTAAGAATAAAATTGCGACACCTCAAAGCTGCTGACGTTTTAACACACTCAAAAACGTACCGGACACACCTATGAAACATAGAGTGAAGCAAGTTTTCGTGACCAATAGTATAGATGACCTAACCGGAAGAAGCCAAATATGGAGGACCAAGAAAGTCCGTACCGAAGCAGACATGAATGAACTCATAGGAAACATTCCTCCCATACTCTAATCAGGAGGTCCAAGGGTTTCTACCCCAGCGGAACCAGGGAACAGCTCATACAGATACTAAAAAGAACAAAGTTAAAAATGGGCCACGAGGCATCAAACTCCTGATGGGATGAATAGAAGAAACAAGAAATTCAGATATAAAATGCCGCGAAGATTGACACTAAGACAGACTATTTTTTAAGTTCTCTCAATGCTCTGGTATCCTTGTTTACAGTTCTGTGTTTACACAATCCCGAGATTCTGTTTTTCTCTCAACTTTACAATATTACATTATGCGATAATGGCACCATTTTAATCACCAAAGCCGTACAACTTGGGCTTACTCACTTTCCGCAGTTTTGCTTCCACATTTTCCAAGAGTTCAGGAACAATGTCTAGAAAGATTTGCTCGAAGTAACTCTCGTCTCCGTTGCCGCCGAGATAAAAATAAGAAAGTTATATGTTCAGGGGCGCAACGAGGTTAGATGGCGCCCNGGGCAAGAAGCAAGTTTGGCGCCCCCATGTTTGAATTTGAGGTCTTTCGGAAGCAAATGTACTGTGTTGAAGAAATCACTTGTGACANTGTTGGAAGTTTTCGGCGCCCCCAAGTAATTCGGCGCCCTCCGTAGTGATTCGGCGCCCCCATGGTGATTCGGCGCCCGAGGAATCGTGCCCGCTTTGCCCCCCTCTTGGTAGGCCCGTGTATGTATTACACTCTAGTGGAACCGTGGTTCTTAACCGGGGGGCGTGCAAGTTTCCGGGTGGCGCAAGCCCTTACGCGCCCAACAACATGGAGTCTGATCACCAAATTTACCAAAAAATACATTTGCTTTTACGGCTTATTTAATGTCAGGGGGGCTTGAAACAAAGGACAATTGCTTAAGGGAGGCGTGGTAGAAAAAAGGTTAAGAACCACTGCTCTAGAAAAAAAACACATTGATTGAAATCGTCAGTGATCCATGTGCGCCAACAGAGTGTTGTTTATTGCTCAGGTACGGTCAAAGCTTGGATAGAGCTTGGTTTGTTATGAGTATGTTTGCTTTATGAAAATTTTTCTGCCACTTACACGGCAGCTTCAAACTGAAGAACGATTCCTATTGAAACACTAAACAACTTTATGTGGTTTTATCACAAAATTGTTTTTCAAACCGTTTAATAAAACTTGCTGGAAGTTAAAAACGTAAATTCAATATTGATCTCCCAGCTCCGTTGGTAGTGGATGTAAGGGAAAGTCTTTACCTCNCCAAGCATTTAAAAATGGGAACAGGGTTCCCTTAGTGCACGGNTTTTCAACTTGGGTCGGTAAACCTCTATGGGGTAAGGGGTCCAGGAATGTGATTTAAACCCAGGTTAATAGNCTTTGGTCTGACATTTCGAAAGGGTTAACAGGGTTTGCAGATATTTCGATTACTACTGCGATGATTATGAAGACCTAGTTTTAAATATTTATTGCAGCGTTTCTTCTTGAGGGGTCCGTGACCTTTATTAGGATGCACTACTGGTCCATGACCCACAAATGTTTAGGAAATGCTTCCCTAGTGGCACCAACATATTGACAGTTACGTTGTTTTTTGAAAAAACTCGCCACCAAAAACTCAATTTATTGACCACAGCAAAACATGATGGTACGTACGTGCCTTTCCCCGCTTCGTATAAACCATGCGTCGAGCAAAACATAAGTAAAAAGTACCATGTCACGCGACCTACGTATCTGAAATTGTGACGGTTTTCAATTGCCGGTTTCACCGATTTGTCTGCCACAGTCCGTGGTGTAGTTTGTTAGACCTAACAGATACATCCTGGTTTACAGTTGGGACAGACTCTTTCTTAGTTGTTTATCCCGGCATAATAAGTTGCTACACGCGATTTGTTTTCACTTTAAACACTAATCAATAATCGTTTTTTTTGCGTTTGTTCTATTCATGATTTTGTTTGATTACTAGTTTGCTACAGTTAATTTTCTACATGTAGTTTTATGATGTTGTTTTGATCACTAACTTAATCTCATATTTGTATGGTACTTAGACGTATTTAGAAATTTTAGAAATTTCAAAAGCGTTCTGGTATGTTGAAGCATTATGCCCCAAAGGAAAGACAAGTTTACAAAAGTTGTCAGAATTTCCAAAAAAGAAAAAATATGGATGGAAATGCAAGTTTCAATTGATGCAGTTTCATTTTTTAGTCAGTAGGTATTATGTTTCTAATCTTTTTGTGGTTGATGCTGAGCTATATTCACAATCGTTTGGAATCCAAGAAACCTTAAACTTTGCGTAAGCAGCTACGTTCTAATCTGGTGTTACTTCTTCAAATTGCACATGGAGATGAGATAGAAAATGGTTACAACAGGCAAAAACATGTATCAAAAAATTGGGTGTGCATATTCAGAAACTGTTCAACAATTACATACTCATTCCAGCTTTTCCAAAGTCAGTCTCTTTTCTTTGGTTACCTGGAAAATTTTCCTCGGTTGAACAAGTTTTTTTCTCGTAATAAAAGACACAAACGCAGTAACAGTATACAACAACTCTCCCCAATTTATCAAATTAATGCTAGCTTTGCAACAATTTAGAGGATTGAGGTAAAAAATGGTGGTTTGATACCACGCTGCATGCAAAAATATGTTTGCTTGAAAGATAAATTTTGGTTGAAGTATATTTAACTTCTCAGATTCACCTCAGTGAATGATGTAATTTTATTGCAATTTTTCGTGGTGATTAATTATGCAAAGTGTGCTTTTTCCGTTGCAAAACAAACCAGGCGCGCAACCAGAGAAATTTTTAAAACATTGCATAGCAATTTTGACATTTTTGCAGAAACGTTCAAAGAATAAAGATGAAATTTTATATTCTAATCATTTTAAAGAAAAGTCTTATTTGAATGTTTCTCTGTCCTACTGGTTAATTATCTCCTTACAAGATTTATCTTGAGACAGGCCATTTGATCGAACATTTCGTAAAAGATTGGTATTTTTACCAAATACAGGGTGTTTCACAATTGTTGAAACAAAGCGGCAGCTTCTAAAACCTTTATCGATGACCTTATTCATTTTTCTCTTTCCAGATTGTCA
>JGI24158J21664_10011808_pt1 | contig 11592 bp, 7 predicted proteins | sample Ectturendosymbi3_FD_21664 | JGI IMG/M metagenome (IMG submission 21664)
CAGAATTCGCTTTAATCAATCTGAGTATGACAAACTTCAACTTACAGAAATGTGACGAAACAGATCTGAAGGAATATCTGCCTAACATTACACAAAATATCTTAAACAAAACTAGTCTACTAATTGCTACGGCCAACGAGCACACCTATATGGCTCGCTTACAAAGAGCAATGATGGTTTCTCTTTCAGTTATTGCACCTCAAAATAATGTACATTATTTTGTCACAGGATGCCAAGTCAAGTCTTCGATTACAATGCAACATTGCTGGCAATGCTAGCGAGGTAGCTATCTCGTCTTACACAATGGCAGGCTGGCAGCACGGAAGTAAACATGCAGAATTCTGGCGACAATGTCCCCTGTCCCCTTGAGAACAGACCCAGAATAAGTGACCTTTTCGCATCGACGTTACTGTTTGTGACGGAGATTACAAAGAACGCCCTCAGTTTACGAATTACTGTTCTAGTCGAACTCAGACTGTTTGCTAATACGTTCAACCGAAGGAAAAACCGGAGTTCAGCAACACCATGTCAAAATGTGCAAGTATGGAATTTGTATGGAATATGGAAGATTTGTTCCATTCCATACATTAAATCTTCCATTCCATACTCGAGCCATTCCATATTCCATACCGATTTTTTCCTTCCATTCCATATTCCATTCCATACCATAGTGTGCCCTGAAGGTATCTAAGCTTGCATTGCTATTAAAACCAAAAGGCATTCATTGCCTGACGGGAAAAGAAAGCACCAACTGCTGCAATTGTTTCATGGAATGATTCGAGATCATCTCGACATGCCTGGATCTGAACACAAGCAAACGGTGTAGTGACGCTGAAGTCTTACAACCGTCTTCGTCGTCGTGCATATGATTAAACTGCAAGATCATTTTCTTCTAACCAGGCGCACAGAGCCGGTAGGGGTGAAGCAAGATCTGACTAAACTGAAGACTGAAGACTTACAACCGTAAAAAGTAGTTGATAACTCTGCGTCCAAGCCCGGGAAATCAGCTAGAATTGCAAAAGCAGTGTGCCATAGAGCAGAGTGCCGTTTTATCTTGAGTACAGTAAACTTTTGGCCGTTTATTTATATGACGGTCACTTACTTTACCAGTCAGCAACAGCGACACAGACTTATTCAACTATTTTTTCCGCTCGATGATAGATTTATTGAAGGTCTGCAAATTTTGTTTCAAATTTGTTGCTGTAGTTCATATGCATACTCTGCTTTTCCTCTTTAATAAAATTGTTTGTGAAATAGACTTGGAACGACGCGGTGACTTACTTTAAAAATTTCAGGAATGTTCCTTCCTGGCGCTTAGCTTTACTACAATGAAAATTATATGTATCTGAAAAATATTTCATGAAGAAACCAAATTCTTCGTGTTCGTTTAAAATTATGCGTCACAGCTTAATTGCCTGTAAATTAACAAAATCTTTATAAAATCTTCAAAAAATCTTTTGTGTGTTTCTGAGGTATTTTGCAGATTATTTCCACCAAGTTCTGCTGGGCCTATATGAACAAAAATTTGATGATGACAAGTATTAATTTGCACTTGCATATTGCTGTCACGACCATGATTTGCACATGCGTATTGCTGTCACGACCATGATTTGCACATGCATATTGCTGTCACGACCATGATTTGCACAGGCATATTGTTGGCAGATGATGAATAAGTAGTACAAATTTTTACCATGTCCTCTTAATTCATCAAAAAATATCGAAACTATACCATTCTATATTACGATCTTTTTCCTAGTTGACCGTCTGGTCAAGACACTTCGTGGATATCTGTACACCAGATGGAATGCTATTAATATTAAAGTGCATTAAACAACGTTGTACAGATGTACCTTTCACGACATGTGCCTTTGGGAAATGGACCACCTTTGGGAGAATATCCAGACTTTGTTGCTGCATCGGTGGTGATCGTTCTCTGTTTATTGGTTGCCACGGGCGCAGAATCATCGACTCGTTTCAACATCTTCCTTGCCATCATCAACATTTGCGTGGTTGTGTTTATCATCGTGTCCGGTGAGATTTACTCTTGCGGGAAACTTTTCGACATTGCAAGGCTCCGTGCACAAAACGTACTCGCTGGAGCTTGAATCTGATCGTGGTGTTTTTGCCATTGTAGATCGGGCAACATGGTAGATTGATTTTGGAGCCTACAAATGATTAACTGTGGTTTCGTTTCATCAACAGCATCAACCTCGACTGACCTGGAAAATATGTTTAGCTATAGCCTTGAGTCTGCCAAAACTTGCACGAAAACAAATAATAGCGATGAGAAAGTAACTTGCAAATCTTAAATGTATTTAAGAACTGATCTTTTTTTGAAAAAATTGGAAATGTTGCATGTTTCCAAACAAACTGATTCCTGCGATATTTCCAATAAGCAGCTTCCAAATGTAAAATTATTCTGCGGACTACAGCAGACGTTCGTTAGATTATCAGAAAAGAAACTTTTAGCTAGTTACCTGATGCGACGTACAACCATTACTGATCTGTTTTTAAAAGACTGTCAACAAGAATTTCCAAGAAGTGTTCGTTTAAGCCAGTGATTCTCAATGTGGTTCAGGTGGACCACCGGTGGTCCACCTGCTATTTCTAGGGGTCCACAGAGAGTTCCATAATTTTATTAAGGACTAAGATTGAACATGCCCTTGAATTCACTGACCTATATGTGCAATACAATTTCGACTAGTTTTTCATGAGTTGTCAGCATAGAAAAGTGGTCCAGCGGATATTTTTTAAAAAGGCGGTCCGTGGGCCCAAAAAGGTTGAGAACCACTGGTTTAAGCTGATAAACGGCTTGGAATGCTAAAATTAGTGATGATAAGTTTAGTAAAACGGTCAGCAGGATGTACTTGATAATTCATTACTAGATGCTTCTTCAGAGGTGGATCACACCAGACTATCCCAAGCACAAAACCATGAAATTTTACTTGAAACGATGAACAAAAATCTCCCCTCTCGCTGAAATAATAGATTACGGATAATGTTATTCAAATGAAGAACGGCTGCTTTTGGCTGGCAAGAAGCAAGTGGAAGAAAATTTCAAACATAAAATTTGCATGAACACACCATTATCTTGCAGGTATTTTCCTGGCTGACATAAAAAACTGGACTCAAACAAAGGGAGGTTTTTTTCCTTTCGGTGTTTCTGGAGTTATTGCAGGAGCATCCCGTTGTTTTTTTGCTTTTTCCGGGTAAGTGCATTACTTCATTTGGGTGTGCAGACAATTGAGACCAATTCATTTGAGACCATTCCTTTGAGACCACACCGCGTTCACTTGAGACCACGACATTTGAAGCCTGTCCATTTGAGACCACATTCACATGACACTTTTTCATTTGAGGCCACATTCATTTGAGACCATATTCATTTGAGACCACATTCATTTGAGATCACATTCATTTGAGACCACATTCATTTGAGACCACATTCATTTGAGATCACATTCATTTTACTCCACGTTAAAGTGAAGCTGTTTTGATTTAGTTTGAATACATTTTTATATGATCTACCTTCCACTTCTTTGCGGGAGACTGAACTTTTGCAAGGTGACTATTCATTTGAAATTTTGCAAGATTACGCCGTTCCATGACCAAGGTGACTCACGCTGGGTTGTAAATGCACTCGAACTTTAAAACACCGCAGAGACAAGAAAACTCTTCATACCTCGGGTTTAGAAGGGAGCGTTGCACCTTTGAAATGTCATTTTGTTAGACCAAGTTAAATAATTATATGTTTTGCGTTCCTTCCCGTTTCCTTTATTGAAGCGCAGCAATATTTTCAATTTTTAACTGAAAAATAAAAGACGAGAAAAGAAAAAAGGTCTTTTTGCCTTGGTCGAAACAATCACAGGAGAAAATCAAATATCGTGGTTTTGAGATGAGAAGCGCAACTGCGTATGAGCAAATCGTCCAACGCGCGATCTCTACAAATGCGACTGTTTTAGCAGATAGCGTTAATTCCGAAGAATAGTAGAATTCGCTAAAAATTTTCAAATGACGATCATCTTGAAACATATTTAGTAAAAATGAAGAAGTCCCCGGATCTTCATTTTTTTTTTAAATTTTGGAGGGAAATATGTTCGCATTATTTGGCCCATAGCAGTGCGCTGTTTCAGACATTGTGAGATTTTCTTTGGAATTAACCTTATTTGCTGAAACAGTCGCATTTGCAGAGATCACGCATCAGACGTTTTGCTTGCAAAGATCACGCATAATACGTAGTTCCATTTCTCTTCCCAAAAGCCACGATATATGATTTTATCCTGTGATTGCTTCGACCAAGGCAAAAAGACATTTTTTCTTTTCTCGTCTTTTATTTTTCAGTTAAAAACTGAAAATATTGCTGCGCTTCAATAAAGGAAACGGGCAGGAACACAAAACATATAATTATTTGACTTGGTCTAACAAAATAACATTTCAGAGGTGCAACGCTCCCTTCCAAACTTGAGGTATGAAGAGTTTTCAGGTCTCTGCAGTGTTTTAAAGTTCGAGAGCATTTACAACCCAGCGTGACTCAACCTGGGCACGGAACAGCGTAACCTTGCAAAACTTCAAATGAATCTTCACCTTGCAAAACTTCAGGTCTCCTGCAAGAAACTGAAATGTAGATAATAAAAATGTGGTTCACGCAGTAAATCAAAACAGCTTCACTTTAACATGGCGTACAATGAATGTGATCTCAAATGAATGTGGTCTCAAAGGAATGGTCTCATGTGGATTGGTCTCAATAGTCACGGAACCCTTCGTTTGTTATAAACTGAAATAAGAAACTGCCTAGAAAATTATTTCAACTATAGTCTGTACTTTCGCTTGTTCTAACCAAATATGTTGATTTTGAAAACATGAGATCGTCTGAATGAACTTTTTCTAAAGGATGAGGGGGTCAGTGTAAAGTCAGATCATAAAAGCTAACGGCGATAAATACGCAAATTTTACCGCAACTTTGCCTTCAGCATTACGCAAGATATATACGTAACGCAAGGTACTGTATAAAGCACAAAACATTAATGAAATTTTTTTGTTTTTATTAAATTAGATGCGAACATCATTTTGTTATCGGAAAACGCTGACAAAGTGCAAGTTCGGTGTCATACTAATATCAGACGTGTGTTTTTCAAAAAGCAAGTGCAATCTTTCTGTCGATTTTGTTAGGTTTGATGTGATAGCCTCATCAAGTGAAGAAGCACGAAATCCACAGAAAGATATTCCCATTGCCCTAGCAATCAGCTTAATTGTGGTGACAGTTTCATACGTGGGAGTGTCTGCAATCCTTACTCTCATGGTACCTTGGTGAGTGGAAAAGTGCCGTTACTATCGTATATTTTTGAGATCATACGCTCGATGCTAAAAGTTGAAATGAAATTGAAACCCAATTTTTTAAACAAACAGAGCAAAATTCGTAAACTTCCAAAACTTTAAACTACCTAAATACCGACTTTCTTACATTAAAAAACAATGAAGTTGAGATGGGGACTGGCTGGTTATGGCCTTGGTTGATGTGTACGAGAAATGTTTTTATCCAATGTTAGATTTACTTGACTCCCGAAGCAAGTATAAAGAAAGTCCATTANTACATGAATTGCTAATGCCAATATTAAGAGAAGTGAGGCTCAATACTGATTTCATTGGAAATTGCATCAGAAAATAAATTATGAATATTTTTTTCNAAAAGCGCAGTACCTTTGACGTCATTATGCTTATTATCGTCTTCATCCACAAGGAATCCATCAGTAAATTTTTAATAGCAAATCGATTTCACGTAACACTATACGCATGTGAAATCGATTTCCTATTGAAAAATTTGCTGATTGGTGCCTTGTTTATGTCCCTTGTGAGGAGTACGTACTTGAATACAGATATGTGCAGGTTTGAATCAACGCAGAAAAATCAAAGCAGAGCCCACTTGGCTGATTCCTGCCAACAAACCTAGAGCTTTTAATTGCCACAAGCTTTTCACAATCTCCCAACCAGTTTTTGTCAATTTCAATATCGTGTGACTATCAAGGATTTTTTTATGACAGGAACGAGATTGCTGTGGCATCATCTATACCTGATTCATATGGTCGGCATCCCGGCTGGCATTGGGCCCAGATTATAGTAACAGCTGGATCGCTTTGCACAATGACTACGAGCATGTTTTCAGGTTGGTTTTGCAAACCTTTAATTTTTCAAAAGTTTTTTAATTCAGCAAGTTTTGTGCAGATGTATATGAAGTATATCAGAGTTTCCTCTCTCAGTTCTGTCTAATTTGGGTTTGTATTCAAACTAACTTGTAGTTATTCATGTTATGCTCAAAATACGGTTTTATGGGAATGCGTTGCATCTTCAAGGGCAGTGGAGGAACTCGACAATTTCTTTCAGGCATAAATTTGCATATGTGTCTCACAATCAGGCCAAGAGATGTTGTTGTACACTCATATTTTTGAACATTAATGGAATTTTCAGATACTTAAACATTTTATTGGATGGATTCATTTATGGATAAGATTTTAAATGCAAAACGAAAAAAGTTATTTGTGGAAAAGTTGCTAATTGCCGAAAGTACCTATTAGCGTGTCAAACTGTTGATGCAAAACGACATCTTCAGTTGATTTTAATAAACAAGAGCAACGTCTACCCTGCTGACGAGTACAAGTAGCCTGTACAGAGCAGACTGATACAACTTTTGATAAGCCGCTGTATATCAATAAAGCGTCTTGCAAGCTAACAACTACTGCCGTTTGCTGCAATTTTGTGGAATTTCATTAATATATTTCTCTAAGGACTTTTTGTTCTTCCTCGTATATTGTACGCCATCTCCAAGGACGGTTTGCTCTGCCCAGTGCTGTCCATTGTTAACGAACGGCAACGGGTGAGTTGGTAACATTGTGTTTATTCTATTTAAAACTTCGTTATCTTGATACCAGTTTATTAAAAAACTCTTCTGCATTTCACTCATTAAACAAGGACAGCATGTCTCGCGGCTCTGAAAGTAAGATCAGCAGGAAAAACAAATGCTGCCGTCATAGATGCCGGTGCGACGTTAGATCACATGAGACACCTGAAAATGTTTTAGTGCCGCCACTGAACATTTGCATGTGATAAACAATTTTTTCAACGTTTACCATATTTAGTGCTATTTGTGGAAAACAAAAATTTTCAGACTATGGCCATGCCAAACTGTACAGGTCAACAGCAAGATTTTGGAAAAGTCATTGTGTGGATCTGGCACAACTTTTTATGCTGATTTCAAAACTATGCTTTCAAAATTCTTTCTAGAAAACCAGATTTTTGAGATCATTTCAATTTTCTATTTCAAGTAAAAACATAACAGTCTGACCCAGGCTCATTTACAACAATCTACTCTAAACAAAAATGATTGTATTCTTCAACAACTTTTACGTCATAGAATAGCTATTGTGTGTTCTAAAATGAAGCTAGAATTTATGATATTCGTAAATAGAATTAGTGCTAGAATCTCCAGATGGTGCATATAAGAATTGAAGTTCCGGAAAGCGACGTGTGCAAAAGACTTAAGAGTTAAGTGGATTGCAATACACTCACGTAAATCTTAATTTCGAGAACTTCACTGTTCATAAACTATATGTATTACTAACTCTAATAGAATGGCTTATACCTTTTGGTTTTCTATTTAACACACACACAATAGCGTTTCTACGACGTAAAAGTTGCTGAACACTGCCATGATTTGTTGTATAGATTAGATTGTTGTTAATGAACTTGGGTCAAACTGTTGTAATTTTTACTTGACAATAAAAAATTTGAAATATCTCCAAAACCTGATGTGTTAAACAAAATTCGAAAACATTTTTAAATCAGCGTCCAAAAACATTGAAATGATTGTGTTTTCAACATTGATGGCTCAAAAAAACATTTTTGTTGACTTTATATTTCTTTACACTTTTTTTCTTCTGTTCAGCAGTTCAAGAAACAGTTTTAACTGTTATGCTATTTTGCTGTGGGCCACCAAGAATGCAGTAACAGTTACTTATACAAATACTAAACAAAGTACTGTTTGCCACTTACAGGTCCCTCTCATATCAATATTGGTCACGTGTTTGCTGTGTAGCATCCTATCCCTGCTGCTTGACCTTGAAACTTTGGTGCAATTCATGTCAATCGGGACGCTGACCGCATATTCTTTTGTTGCCGCTTGTGTCATTCTGCTGCGCTATGGTGCAGTGAGTACTTCAACGCCGTCTGCCACATCGAAGATGACTGTTGTGATGGATGAGTAAGCACTGGACGAAGCTTTGTCAACGAGTTACTTAATCTGTTGAGGAAGCTTAGCACCACCAAAATATAAGTTTTTTCGGAGCTTTATGTCGTAATAAGCTTTAGTGATTGAGAAAACTCAGCACGTGATGGGCGAAGTGAAAAACATTTTAATTACAATTATGTTAGGTGTGAGCATTCTACCTTTTCGAAAAGTTGTTCCTGTTATTGTCAGAAACTTTTTCCTCGATTCATTTCGAGCTCAATTGAACTTGGACTTTGATGAAGCTGCTGATAAAATAGAGGTGGACAAAGTTAATCATATGTTCTTACGTGTCATTACAACAGCAAAAAATATGCGATCTGTTAACAGGAAATCAGTTAAAGTTCGCTGTGTAACAGATATTACTTCCAAACCGCAAAATGTTGCACTGTGCACCAACGCATTGTGAAAGTATATTTTTGCTGAGATGTTGTGTGCTCATAATATTTAGCCCATTTTGTCCTAAACAAGCCCGCTGAATTTCTGATGTAAATTTCATAACTGTTAACGTTAAAAATATGTTGAGACCAGCGCAGTTGTGTTCGTAGTGTTTGTGCTTTTGCAGAATTTAAGATAAGACCTCACAATTGTCATTGCTTAAACTGTTGTGGCTCACTTCGCTCGAACTATTTCAGCATACTCCTGGACGTGCTGTTAAACAAAAAGACGGTAAGAAATAAATGCATATGATCTTTTACGAATCAACCAGTCCATACTTGTAAAACCTCTTGTCATACTATTTTTATTTAGCGCTAGTGCTACTTTGAATTAAGCATTCGGGTATTGCGTATAATATTACAAATTAAACTAAGTTTTTTTGCAGAGGTAGAAGAGCAAAATCTTCTTCAACTCTATCGGATTCAGGATCTCCTGGCTGTAACAAACTAGCTGAAGGAGGCTTCGAGATGCACCATAAAGTAACAAAAAGCTTCCGTAAGTGTTCTGAAGATTTTTCTCGCGCAAAATATTGCACCTACTGGGCTGATAAATCTAGAACGACCTGCCATCAACACCAAACATTCAATGCCAGTCATAATTGTAGAGAAAAGACCTGTGCAGGTGTTTGTAAACGCTTGTTACATGAAATATTTGCGCTGGCCGCAGAAATTGGTTTTGTCCGCACCTGATTTTCAATGTTAAAGAGAATTTTTGTCAAATTCTTTGTTCCAAAAATCTGAGCAAGTTTGAACAAATCCAAACTTTTCTAGATCGTATGCTTGTACAAAGTGTGCTCCTGTTGACTAACAAATTTGTCCACACCAACGTGAGCGGTAGGAATGCACTCTCTGCCAGATTTTACAGTAAATTTTGGTGTTTTCAATTCTCTCTCTTCAACAGAAAAAAAACAACGTTTGATTTTGTTAACTTAAAACAATTTTACGTTTCACTTTCTGCTCTCAGTAGACCAGACATCACTAAGCTTTTTTTGCTGCCACGGCAGCTCGGGGCAGTTGGCGTTCGTATTTCACGGTGAGTGTTCAGCGAGCCTTCTTGTTGTCGCTATTACGTGTTCTTGACATTGCTCTTTGTTTCTGCAGATGGTAACTGCGATTTTATGTTAATTAAAGCCTGGCGTACTAGAGTCGCCTCGCAAGCCAAATCGTGTCACATCGTAAATAATATGGTCGTCCACATGCTGGTCAAATGGGACACATGCCTACCTGAAAAAATCAACTATGCAGGTCAAAGTAAAAGATAGCCTTTGTTGTGGAATTTTAACGCTGTGTGTGGGCTTGTACTGTAGAACTTGAAAGTGTTTCACAATCAACAAACGATTGTTTGGTTACAATTTTGCAGAAGGCAGCATTATCTGAAAGTGCATGCAAAATCAAACAAAGTTAAGCAACCAAGGGAGTTCCTATGCCACGACAGTACCTTCGGCAACCATAACGCCTGTTTTTTGTGTGTGCAATCAACGCACAAGGTCTTTTCTAGAGCTGAGCCAACTAAAAGTAATTTACCATGTCTCATTCAAGATGTATTTTACGTTAAAACTTCGATTCCGATCAAAGCAGCTTTTACACTTCGGACAATAATATAATTTTTTCAAAAAACAACTGATTACCTAGATGTTATATATCCTCTAGCGATCAAAATATTCAGTATTCGATTTCCCACCTGCTTATCGGTTCCTCACACCTTGACTGATTGCCCTGCATAGCTGAAGATCTTAGCTACGTCACGCCTAAGAGTTGTTGAGTATTGATTTGTTTTCACAGCAAAGGACCATAATCTTTCTTCATCTCCAACCAAACTTTCCTGCGAAACGTCATTGCTCGTACGAAACTTGCATTCATCTGTTTGTATATCAGAGCAGGAAGACAAAAACAGCTCAGAAACGACGAACAACCAAACTCCGTTGCCTGGCACTCTGAAGTTGTTTTATAAGAAAACTGTGCTGGACAAATATTTTTCATCTTTCGCACCTGGCACACTTGTCATCGGCAGCTTGCTTTCGGGCGTTGTGGCAAGCTTTTGCGGGATGTTACTTCTCACGCAGTGTTGGACGGATTTCACGAAAGGAGTTTGGTGGATCATTCTTCTATTCACATTATCACTGCTTGCAGCAGTAGCAAGTCTTTTAATTATATTTGTGCATGAGCAAGAGCCGCATGAAGACAAGAAAAGCTTTAGGGTAATACACTTGTTTTTCTAAGTAGTAATGTCAAATTAACACTAAGTTTCAAAGGTATATTTAGAGAGTAGACTTTTAGTTTGTAAAATTAGGCTGTATATGCATCTCAACCGTAGATAATAACAGATATGATTCACAGGCTTGTTCATGGGAATGGGATTCCCATGAGATTTGATGGGACAGTAGATTTGTAGTGAAATTTGTGCCGTGTCCCATCGTTAGTAAATTTACGTCGTATAACAGACATTTTCTGAAGTTGAATACCACTATTATGAACTTACACAACAGTAAGCATTAAACATAGAGGCTCGGCGCAATAGCGGAGTGATGCGAGGCCCCGAAAATGTGGTTGTTGGTAGTTTTTTAGATGACAAATAAAAAGGGGCCTTCCACTTTTCAATGTGCTCCTTATTTGGAAGTTTTGAGGTGTTTCAGCGAGGTGAGGTTCTGTATAAGCCAACAGGGTTTCCCAACCGTTTCAGGCTTGCGGCACCCAGTGGCGAACCCAGAGCAATTTGCTTTAAGGTGTGATGACATTTTGAAAATAGTATTTTTAATGATATCTTGAAAAAGGCGTTAGTTCGCGGCACCCCTGAGTATCGTAAATGGAACCCTAGGGTGTCGCAGCACCCCGGTTGACAACCATTGAGCTAGACACTAGATATGCATTCGCAATAAC
>JGI24158J21664_10011809_pt1 | contig 11591 bp, 7 predicted proteins | sample Ectturendosymbi3_FD_21664 | JGI IMG/M metagenome (IMG submission 21664)
CGAAGTTGAAGTCAACGACGGACTGCCTTAGGGGCTCCGACTCCGGATTGTCCCTCGAGGTTTACTCCTGAAGCCTTTTCCAAGACTGGATGTGGCCGCAATGCAGCAGAGGTTTAGGATAGGAGTTTTCTTTCTCCTAGGTGGGCTGCATTTCCCAGGCGTGGGAACGCATGTGGCGCCTGTTAGCAACTGCCTTGGCCGCATCATAAGCCGCAACAACCTTGGATTTAGCTGCATCAAAAGCTACATTAGCCTCCGCCGCCAGAGCGGCCGGGCCCCAGTACGACGACAATGTCAGCACCACGGCACGGGGACATGACACGGGAAAATATGGTAACACATGGAAAAGGCATAAATTTAATGGTTTTTCACAATTTGGCTTTTTTACCCCGTTTGGCTTGCCTCATGAGGTTTGTCCTGCTTGTAGAACTTTCCTCCTATCTTTTTAGTTTTTTTTCATGATTCATCAAGTTACTGACTACTGTGTGTGCCTTAGTATAATTCTAGTGTGGCATAACTTACAATATGCATTTTCTGAACAATCACTGGCTTTCTAGTTCTTCAACTAAAGAAATGTCTTTTCCCATTACTATTGTGTATCCGCCCTTTGTCATAACTGCTCTTCCACTTTGAGAATGACATACCAGTGAATTGCATTAGTTTATGATGCATAGGCCTAACGGGCAAGGCAACATGTTTGAACAGAAAATACACAAAGCACTGTCTAAGAGAGCCTGTAATTATAACACTTTTCAGCAAGATCTTTATTAAAAAGCTAAGACACCAGTCTGATAGCATGTGCGAACTGTTTCCAAAAAAGCCAAATATTGAAGAAAAAAAGCCAAAAAGCCAAGCAATTTTTTTGACGCCAACGACCTCTAAAAAAGCCACATTTGTGAAATTTGGCGTCAAAAAACCAATCTGCAACCCTGACGCAGAAAGCCAAGAAAATGACCTGTGCACAAATCACTTATGCATTGCAACTGTGTAGTGTACTTTTCAGTCATTGCGTGGAACACTCTGGGAGACTTGCAAAACTATGGTAACTATTGCAGGTTATATGTAATTAGTAGCCTAATTACAGGCACAGCTCAGTCTCACAAACCATTCTTCACCGGCAAATTACAAAATTCAAATTAAGTTCTGATCCGGTTCTTGCTAAGAAAACCTGAATCCGGATTCTGCCGGACGCAGCCGGAGTCCGGGTCCAAAAAATCCAAAATGCAGTCCATGCACACCTCTGTCTCCTACACCTATAGGCTGCATTCCATCACCTTCCTGGATTTCTGCGTTCAACAGTCACATGCAACAATAGAAATCATTCGTAGCACCAGTTTTATCCAATTTTGGCAAAGATCCGGGTTAAACGAATCCGCATTAGCAGAGGTTTACTGTAGGTGAGTCTGACTCAATTTGACTTGAAGGGCTTGTGAGACTGACTCGACAAAAATGACTCGGGCACATCATTGCCAGCAGCTCAAAATACATTCGACACATTGTTGAAGTTTAGTATAGTGGTTGCATGTCGTAATCGTTGGAGTTGGTCTCGTACTTTTCCACTGGTTCATTGTTGGGGCAAGTGAAAGATAAGGAGGTGTATTTTTCCAGCAGGTCTTAAGGTAGGTTTGTGTAATTGACTCTGAGTGAAGAAGAGAAGCAAAATGAAAGTGTGAAAGAATTGCTTTTACCAAACACTTAGATCTCAGTAGCCTGGAAACAAAAGTGCTGAAGCAACGCTGAGCATTACTTTGTAGCTCATTGGCACCTTGTAGCTAAATAATTGTGAAAATGTGTATTTTTGTTTGACTGAATCGAAATTCACTCAAGTTTACAATGCGATAACTCGAGGAGTTCATGGCTTGACTCCAAAAGATGTTAGTTGACCCTTTCTCAAAGAGCTTATGGCTCGAATTGATTTGACTCGTTATTCTAAAAATATGGTTCGACCACATGAATGATAATATGTCTATTTTTGCCATTTATTTAGATACTTTTCTTTGTGGAAAGAACTTACCTCGAAAAATTTGAACTTCGACCGCTTTGCCAAACTATGCTGAAAGGTGGAAGTGTATTCCAAGTCTCAATACAAACTGATCGAAGCCCAAGCGGGGACATGCGAATTCCATTCTTCCAAACTAATGTAATGAATAATTGTGAAGTCTTTGTGAGGACCGTGCGCAGTCTTTCCGAGAAGCGGTCACTGAAGCGTGCGGAAATTATACATGCAGGGCGCTTTTGCTGAATATGTCACAGTAGGTCTGGTGCAGTGTTGCCAGATGGGCCATTTCATGGCCAATTTCAAAACGTTTTGCCATTTTTTGACTGCGCTGGCCATGAAAAACCGCATTTGGCCATTTTGTGAAATTTTGCCATTTTTTTGGCCATTTTTTTGGTTTGTCACTGTAAAATTACGTTTTCATCGAATATTTTGTCTTTTTTCGACGGTCTTCATGTCACTCATTATTACAGTAACACCTTCGTGACACATCAACCTTTATTGCTTTGAAGTGTGTAGTAATGGTTTATCCCTTGTAGTCATTAGATTTTGTACTGATGTTTCAGTCAGTGATAATCTTTGGGTTACTATTAGTATTGGTATCTATATTGCGCTCGTACTGTGTCTGAAGACTGCTGCACTCCATTGTGTTCCTGATGATATTATAGTAGAAGTATTTTGCATTTTTGGTTAGAATTTACTTTTATAAGTTTCTCGTCACTTTCACAGTAACACTCTGCAGTAACTTCAGCCTTGTAGAGTTCAAGGTGTGTAGTAATTATTTAGCCCTTGCAATCTTGTAGATTTTGTGCAAGTGTTTCAGTTTGACCTGTCATGAGTCAATGTTTGTTCTCAAGTGTTCCTGCCCTTTCGTTTTGTTGCAACCTCTCCGGTGGTGTTGCGTTGATTGTGTGATTCACCTTGAATAAGATGTGCATGAAGAATAACACCGATTATATATGTAGCGTGAACAAGCAATAGTAAGAGAGATTGAGAGCATATCTCTGTTGTTGCTTGCTGCCATAGCGCGAAGCTTTGCGCACATGCCGCTCGGGATTTCCGATCACAACAGTTTCGTTCATATGTGAACTTGATGATGGTTTTGATTTTGAGCGTGTGGTTAAGTCATTATGATCATTTCATGACTTCAATCTTTTGTTAAGACACAACGGCAAAATATTAATTGATCTTTTGTTCAGATATTTGGAGCACAAGATCAAGAAAATTCTAGCCTTGTGGTTGAATTTGAAAGTTAATTTCAAATTGTTTAGCCCAGAAATCGGTCATAATTCAAGCATGTATCTATAAACAATAGTGTTTAATATATGGTTCTAAGTTTCATTAAGATAAATAAAGTCAAGTTGTAATAGGTTATTTTATGTTTACGGCAAAAATTGCTGTTTTTGGGTAAAACTTGCTTCTTTGGCAAAACCACGTTTTTTGGCAAAAAATATACTGACTTCCGAACAATTTGAGACACCTATGAATATGGAAATTACCATAGTTAAATGATTTCGTGATTTTGGCCATAACTTTTTTCAAAAAACAGCCATTTTGGCCATTTTTATTGGGATTTTGGCCATAAGCTATGAAAAAAATCTGGCAACCCTGCTCTGGTTGCTTATCTGGCTTGTATAAAAGCAGTGGTGCCACTCCTAGTGTTTTTCTTCTGGATCTGGTGTTTTTGAATTTTATCTGGTGTTCTAGTGTTTTTTCATAGCTGTCTAATGTTTTTAAAAATTCATTTATTTGTTTGTGAAGAGACATGAAGTCCATAGTATTAGTATAAACACACACACTGCATCAGCACTAAGCAGGTGGATGAAAACAGACAAAACAGAATGATTTACATGGCATTGGAGTGGGCGGAATCACAGAGAGAGTTACAGACACTTTTTGCAACTGCGTTGAAGGCAGAACCACAGGATTACAGACACATTCTTGACACTATTGTTAACTAACATGTAACACTTGTTACACCACTACTGCAGTCACAAGTGTAGGGTGTCAATTTCTCAACTGGTCGAGTCCAGGTAAAATGTGAATGCATTATGTCATTATGCCATCAATCAAACAGACAAACGTTCGAGCACTTATTCACAAAATAAAATGCGATTATAGTGTTCAAAGTATTAATGAGTGAGCTGAATGTTTGTAATTGATTACACAACAATGTTTTAAACTTCTTGATTTTGTGCAACCGATTATAATTTGCTAAAATTTTACTTAACATATTAAATTACACAAGAGCATTCAATCTGTTTTGAGTTGAACTGATATTAAGACACGGTGGTCATCTGTTAAAAGTTTCAGTTACTTGTACAAACACAAGGATTGGTGCTATCTTTCATTTTCTTTGTCTCTGGTTTGCAATGAGTTGTGCAAATGTCTTTGGTTGCATTGCAATGTATTTTCTAGCCATTTTTATTGTGTGCAATGTAAGTTTCTCTATTGCTTTTACAGCTAACTTGCATTGAATTACTTTAGAAAACTATAATCAATAATTTGTCATCTCATGTTTTGTTATGAATCTAGTGTTTTTTATCATAAAATCTAATACTTTTCCTTAACAACAGGCTGGCAACATTGTGTGAAAGTGATTGTGACAGTAGAGAACAGCACTCGCAAAGTTTTTCACCACGTATCCAACAACTTTTGCCTATTTTGACATTTCACAAATTCTGCGTATCCACAAAACTGCAGTAAGTCTCTTATTTATTACAAATGTTGTTACACAACAGTAGATTATCAGCACAAAAACTTACTCTCACAATTAAAGCAACAACAGTTAATTGTTTGAACTATGATTGATCATCAAATATGGTTTCTGGAACACAACAGAAACAAGAATCAACATTCTACCAGCGTAATCTAAACTTAGCGTATAGACTTCACTATCAGTTCGCCAAGCGCACGACAAACAATTAACAATTAGGCAAGTACGAAATTGTAGTTGTTCACAGTAAATTAGATGGTCTCTTGAAATGCGTCATCAAATTAGATGTTGCTTCAATTGAAATTTTGTATTTCTTTTTATAGTTGTTGAAGCATGTCTCAGTTTTGGTAATGGGTTTAAAAAAACTTGGACAGTGGTGTTGAAATTAATTCAGAAGTGTTTTCAAGATATTTGTTTTGATCATCCATTTTCAAAATGTTACAATTTCTGTAATATATTGTAATTAACTAAAATAAGTTTTTGTTTATGAATGAACAACAATGATCAAATAAATGAACACACAAAGTAATTTACTATATCTGATGTAATATTGATCTAATTAGGGCTAACTCCAAGTCAACAGCATGACTTGGGTTCATCACATATTTTACATATAATCCATATGAAATAACATTTATACAATTGCAAGAGGTGATGTACACAGAAATATATATTTATCTGCAATCTTTCTAGTCCCAAATGACTTAATATTTATACCTAGCACTATGTCCTGCTTCATTACTAATTTAAGAGTGAAAAACAGCAATAAAAAAAGCTTTGTAAAACAAGCGGATCTATAAGTCGTGAATATACTGACTGAATACAACAGTTGGAAGCTTGCATCACTGAAACTTCCATTTACTCTCATTCTGGCTGGCACTATATTTGCGTTGTGGTTTAAGTCATGTAACAATTAATGAGAAGTTCTCATGAGAATTCATCCATTTTTTGCGTAATTCATGTCACAGAAAAAAGAGAATGCTAATTAGAATTACTCTCGAATGGGAACTGTCATTTAAATCCTATGCTCTATTCAAATCCATCACTTTAAAAAATAAACATTCAATCTGACATGAATTATTGTATAATATAATAATAAGATGTATTTTTTTTTTGATGTTGTAAAAAATACATCTTTGCAGTTGGCAGCTCAGGCTTTGACAGATGAGCCTGAGTAAAGCGTGAGCCAACGCAGTCAAGAAAATGCATGCTATGAATGATACTTCTTGATTCAGGTCACTTGCAACATGAACGCAAAAGGCCAGACACGGAATGAAAATATATGAACAGTGGCAAGGCCCAATGAAAAGAGCCTGAGTTAACAACCTTGATAAGTGAAATGGGTGGTGGCACAAATACTAAGCAAGTAAACTCATGTTCTACAATGTAAATCTAAGCCCGAGTTGGCACTGGACCCAATTAACTCAAAAATTTAAGTGAAAACTTCCTTGCAAAAAGTTAACACTGCTTCAAATCTGAACTGTTCAAAATGCCTGCAAAGTAGGCTATGGACTAATTGATAAAAGATTCTGTGCATTACATGCAGCACATTGAGGATGCAACACATCTCTGTCTCATCTTAACCTTGCATGCAGCACAGTAGATACTTCTACACTGCAGCGGTTTGATACCTTTGGATGTTGCATCCAATTTGGTAACTTGCGTTGATCTATCATGTGTTTTGTTAAGGGTTACAGAACTCTGTAACGAATGCTATCTTGCTCCAGACATGTGTCTAGTGGTTCTCCCATATTGCAAGCATTCTTGCTGACTCATGCATTATCTGTCAAATGAATGCATCATGTATGAGCCTCGTACATTGTTTTCACTCTGTATGGGCTTGTCTGGCTACTGTGTGGGTGATCGTGCTGTGTACCTGACAAGCTCTGTGGAGTAGAAGTAGGTCACATAGAAAGTATTTTAATGTTTTTCTTTTCTACGTTTTCTCATTCTGTGTAGTTGTTGGAAATAAAAGTAATTGTAATTTGCTCAATTTTCATTGCAAATTACAATTACACAGGAACAAAAAGTTTCAATTACAATTACTCAATAATATGTAATTACATTCAATTATAATTATAATTGATCCAACTCTGAAAGTATTGAAAAAGTGATGAATTTAAAAATTGGTTTTCAAGACCTTGCAAAAGTATTGAATTTGGCCAAAGGGTACATTATGTATTGAAAAAGTATGGGAAATCTAAATGGAAAACAAATCAGGAAGTATCTGAGCAGAATTTTACTGAAGGCAAAACAGTTCATTATTTGTGCAATATTATGCAATGTGCAAGATGGAGTTTCATTTTTCAGAATTTTAAAAAATGAAGAGAAGTAATGGTATTGAACTTTTTATATTTAGTGTTAAAAAGGTATTTAAAAAGTATGGACAATTACTTTTCAAAATGTGTGGGTACCCTGTAAGGTTTTCCTAGGCCGATACCAATATTTGTCATTGCGTATAACTGATATTATAGCATTATTTAAACCATAGAAAAAAGACATCATGGTGCATTTTTTCCCTTCAGTATGAAGGCCACATAAAAAAATGGAATAATTACACAAGCTATAAATAATAGAGCTGATTATGATAAATTAAGAACATATTACAAATAAGAGGTAAAATATACAAATAATAGATAGTTTATTGGCGCAGACATTAAAGAATTTCATGCAAGTTAAAATTTCATGCAAGTAAGTTAAGGCACTGGGACACTGAAAAAACCCTGATAAATAGGTTGTTTCGTCAAGCACCCCTCAACAGTTTCATAAATTTCTATCGTGGTTTAAAGTTTGATGGCTAAATTATTGCGAATTTAATAAGGTTATATTTTTTGAAGAGATTGCAGTCTGCTGGATGATCAACACAGTTGCGTGGGAGTGCTGGGTCGCAATCAGTATCTATCATGGTTTGCCCAGTTCCGCAAAGAGCTGAGCATGGCAAAGAAAGTGTAAATCCAGCTAAAATGAAACTTTGCCCGGGTTTCCATTACTTTTTTGCATCCAAGCAGATAACTGTTGCTCTGTAGCAGTTCGCATTTTGGTGCCAAGAAGAGGTCAATTCCCCAACTTCTGCAAAANCCAGCCGCTTGAGTCATGTGTACCATGGTGTACAAAGCTTCACATGTTGTGCAGAATCATATCATGATGGTGCAGAAATCCTCCAAGGGTGCCGGCCTGCTGCATATGATATAGAAGAATCTTTTTGGCACATTCTCCCCACAAAAGAAAGAACATGAAACAGCAATAAACAGTCAATTCATGCATGCAAAACACACTAGAATCTAAAACTGATGTTGCACTTACAGTATCTATACATGTCAAATCAAAATAAAAAATTCCCTTTAGCAGTTGGGGACCAGGGCCAGGTAATCTGAGCCAAAATCCAAACACCTACCCCACTTATGATGTCATCCACAAAAAAACGAAACCAAAAACTTAATTTTTTTTCATTGCCAACTAGAAAACTTGCTGCATTTTTTGAGCATTTGAACAGCTTTCTAGCGCAATCAGTGGGTAGTGTTGCAAAGCAATGGTAATACAGTGGCTCATGCAGGTCTTAAAGGTAAAAGCAAGCTGAAGCCAAAGGTGTTAAGTTTTTCCAGTTGTACAGTGTTTCGTAAATTGTATGGCTAGTTCATGATGTTGAATCAGTATCTGACTCTCAGTGTGCCTTATAGTATGGTATTTAATGGTGATTGTTTACCTGAATATTGTTTCATTCAGATTTTTTGGTCTTAGCAGACCAACAAAAAGCATGTCATTAACATGTTGGGTGTGGTGCTGTCGCGTCATGTCTCATACCTAACCATGCAAATTGTTGCAAAGCAGTGTCATGTCTGGCTGCAATTATTTATATAACACAAGAAGCGGCGTCTGTCTTGAAACTGGTTTGTGGATTTTGATATATCTTTTGACCATAAATTATGAACCAGATGAGCTATGAAAAAACCTGAGACATTATGAGAAAGTTTATTTCGTACCACCTGCAATGATGTCATTTTTTTACTTTTGCGATGTCACCATGACGTATTACAGCGCAGTAAGCACAGCTCCTTAGATGGTATATCCTGTTCGAAAAATGCACTGCTAAACCATTTGCAAATGACTTCGTTGAAAATTGGGTACTGCTGTCAATACAAGTTTTTTCACTATGATTTGTTGACAGTAACCTCAACATCTATCACAGTCTTTGTCTGGAGCAGGAGTGCGGAATGCAATGAATTGTAATATGCCTATAAAAAATGATCGTTGATATGCCAATAAAGCAAGGAGTGGTGGTACAACACATAAAAACAAAATTCCGCATGTTTCATGAGACCTTTTCTAGGGCTGTTGCTGGAATGTCGCCATTTTCTACATTGATACTATTCAGTTTTATACCTAGAAATAAACTCTATTTTTCCTGATATTGCTAAGTATTATTAAAAGTTTAGCAGCACAAAACTAAAGCAACAACGTTGGATTTCAATGTGAAATGAGTTCATCAGAGCATGGAATTATGGTGAGATCTCTGTGTTGTCGCAAACTACTCTTCTACATATCTCTTCATTCTCTTATTTGTGCAAACCCAATTGACTAGAAAAACGCTATGCAAGTACCTCACCTGCATGATCAATTCAATAGTAGATGAACGTTTCTGGTAGCACTTTTAAAGTATATTTTATAACATGGGATCACGCCCTGTCACAGGCCATGACACATGCGTCACACCATGAAATGTTGCACGCAACATGTTAACACTATCCATATTGGCCATGTCTTTGCAGTTCCGTAACTCGCAAGTCGATTGTGCTAGAGAGCTGTTCAAACCCTCAAAAGACTTGGCAAGACTTGCAGTTTGCGATGAAAAAAAGTTATTAGGTTTTGGGTTTCAGGTTTTTTGTGGGTGATGTCATAAGTGATACAATTTAGGCATTTTTGGCAAAGGTTATTGGGTCCTGGGCCCTAACCGCAAGAGGGAAGTATTTCGCTGAAGTTTTTAGTGCAAACTAAGCTAAAATCTGAGTCTTTTGAGCTATCTTGGCTTTCTAGCATTCCTGGTTCAAAAGTTTTGGCCAAAGAAACATAAACTCAGTAATTTTACCAAACATTAGTGAATATACCAAAAATTGGCAATTTTATAATAACTTCTGAACCAGAAATCCCATAAAGCCAATCAAAAACTCAAAAAACTCAGATTTTAGCCCAGTTTGCACTAAAAACTTGAGTGAAATACTTCCACCTTGCAGTTGGGGCCCAGGGCCTGATAACCTTGGCCAAAAAGGCATAAACCTACCCCAATTATGACATCACCCACAGAAAATCAGAAACTGAAAACCTGAAAATTTTTTTTCTTACAAACTAAAAGGTTTGCTCTGCGAGTCTTTTGAGGGCTTGAATAGCTCTTTAGCATAATTGACTGGCGAGTTATGGAGTTGCAATGTGGCACGAAATTAGCAGCTCAATGCATGATTTCAAAGTATAAATTACTCGCACACCAACTCCTAATGTGCTAATTGAAATTTATTTATTCAAAATAAATTTGATATTTGTTTTCGCAGTTTTAACAAATGGCACACAAGCAGAATTCCCATTAAAGCATTCTTTTCACCAACATACACCCCTGCTTGCATTGTGTCAAAGGTTCATAAACCTTGTGTGTTCCATGCTTGTTGGAATTGAATGTTGGTCATATGATGCATATTATGTTTCAGCTATTATCACAAATTTATACTAGCATTGCAAGGTGTATAAATTAAAACTCACTCATGGTACTGGATGCATTGTTGAAATACTCAAGGAAATATTTCCAGGTTGTAACTGGTCACAGTACATTTATTACATCACAATCACTTCTTGTTCCTGTGAATATGTTGAATGAAAAGATATGTAGCTTGTCGAACAATCAGCAAATTACAGCCGTATAGCAACGAACTGTTTATCCATAATGTGCGTACCCTTATAAAATTGATGCTGACAATCCGATCAGCTGCACAACTGCATTTGTGGAGTGCTCTCAATTGAAATTGTTAAAAATATATTTGTGAAGTCATGGGAGAAAAGAACGCTTAACTAGAATTGCTCTGATGATTTTGTATCATGATGTGAAAATGAAGAGGTATTAGACTACTTGCACAGCACACAACGCTGTCAACTGTTCATTCCAATAAAGCTGTTTATGAAATACAATACCTGACTGGCATAGTGTTCAGAAAATGTGACAATAATCAGTTTTTTTTTTAAGGAAAATGTTAGGAGCCTGGTATGGATCTGTAGGGACCCGATGATAATTTTCTCTTATTCTAGGGACCCGAATCGGGTCCCTAAAATGCCTTAAAAAAACCTGCGATAATATTTGAGTCATGAAAAGTCCTGACTGTTTCCATCCAGTTTTTTTTTCAGCAGGAATTGTTTATTTTGCGAATGATTGCTTCTCTAAGTAGAAATCATGCCATTTTTCAATGTTTTCTAATGTTTTGTTGCTGAAAGAAAGTAAGATGCCATGTTGATATGTAATAGGGAAGCCCTAAGGCATGCCAGATTTTCTCATGCTAAGGCAAACTATCAAAAAAGTTATGTGCATGTTTGTTGTGTTTGTCTATTTATTACATTTCAGTTGTAAAATTTCACAAAATTTTCAAATGAACAAATAAACACAACGAAAAATACAACAAAACTACCAAAATCACTTGGTACCAAACGTTTTTGCATAAACCGCATCGCACCGTAAGTGTTACATTATTCAATGTTAATAAATATTAAAGTTCTTGTGGTAAGGAAACAATAACATTGAAGTTGCTTTTTCACACAATTTAGATTGTGTGTAAATTTGCTCTTCCTGCACCAGCTATTTACTTTTGTATTTTCATGATCATTTGTAGAAAATTTCAAGGTCAAGAC
>JGI24158J21664_10011812_pt1 | contig 11590 bp, 6 predicted proteins | sample Ectturendosymbi3_FD_21664 | JGI IMG/M metagenome (IMG submission 21664)
TTGTGGCTTTGCGGTCCTTGCAGGGACTTGTCGGTGCTTTTGCTTTATCATCTGCGTACGTTATCACAGGAAACGTCAAAGGCTGTTTGCAGCGTCTGCGCCAAGTCGTTAAGGCACCTGTCGCTGTGAGAACGCATTTGTGAACCACTGTTTCTATAATCCGGAGTTTTTTCCTCAGATTAATACCACGAAATCGTTTGGCACATTTCTGTAGGTCATGCCTCTGATTCATCATTTTGCTTCATAGCTTGTGATAGCATCGCGTAGGTTATTAACGTTGCTGCACTGCTTTTTGTAATGAAGTCTGCAGTGCGACAGGTTTTGCAGTTTGTAAATTTGCGTAATAGGACGTATTAACTCCACGTCATTTTCACTGCTTCAGCTCCAAATGCAGTCCTAGATGCGTCGAGTCGACGCCATCGATTTAAAACTACACAGCGTAGCTTTACTTAAAATATCCCAACATTTTATGGTCTGGAAAATACTGTATATTTCAGCTAAATGATGACATTTTGTCAACTAACTCCCTAAACTTCCTTGATTTACAAGTTTCTCTTCTGTTCAAAGCCTTTCAAGGTTTGGCCATAAGAATATGGACTTCATGGATAAATTTGATGTCATGTAGCAAGAATTTTCCGAAGTTTGATAACATTATATGCTCACATCACAGTATTACACTTAGTGGATTAATACCATGGCATAGTGATGGGAGGACTTGAAAATAACCTTTTGTGCCTTCTTCGGGATGGCAACTAAAAAAGGGTCACACTATTTTGATTGGCCCCACTAATCAGACGTTTTGGGGTATATTAGCCACGGCTGTGCAGAGTTTACACCGGGCCTGCACAACTCAAAGCTCGAAGGGCCGAATTCATCTATATAAATTTGCCAAGGGACGCAGAAGTCTTTCATTTCGTTGTAGTTTGAAAAAAATTCCGGAACGACAATTATTTATGCGAAGTCGGGCTTTTGCAACATTTTCAGCAATTGAGAAAGCTCTCGCGGGCCGCAAGAAAAGCTCCAGGAGGCCGTATGTTGTGCAGACCTGCACATGATATAGTGTGCTTCGTATTAATAATTTCGTGGGAACCCGATAGGATGGATGAGACAGAAAGTGTCCCATGGACAAGTCTGCTTTTTCCCTGTTTCAATCAGGGTGCCTGAGAGGCAAGAGGGGGTCAAATGCTTGTGCATGTCCTGGAACGAATTCGAGTTATTTTTATGCGTCTTCCGTGTTCGAGATTTTACTTACTGTGCAAACTCGTGCCTTCTACTGCCTGACATTTCAGTTGATATGCTTCTTTTCTCCTGATCCACGAAAATGCTTTGGTCACCAGTTTTCCAAATCCACACACACACGAATTTTTGCCAAAATTGCAGCAATCCACACACGTTCTTCATCCACTAACCAGAAATCAGGGAAGTTGCTGAGTTCCTATTCCAAATCTGTCCAAGGTGCCACATGTGGGTGCGTAATGTGGTGAAATACTGGTTGCGCCCTGGTGTGGAGCCTGAAGAACTACGTTGCCGAAAATCGTGGGGTATTTCGAGACCTGTGTCTGCGCCTTCCCGAGAAGAAAAACGGGTGTGAAAATGAATGTGAATTATTGATACGTAAGTTTGATAATTGCAATATACTCAAGCCTGCAACCAGCTTGGAACACCAGGGGGGCGAAGATTTCTGAGAGGGCCCCAAATTTTTTAAACTATGTCCAACACATTTTTCTAGGGGGAACGAAAAAATTGTCAGGGGCATCCCCTGGTTACGGACCTGAATATACTCCTTCAGTTAATGGTTAAAATTCGCAAGGTTTGGGCAAACACTGAAAAAATAGCGTTTCTTGTTTCCAAATCGGTTTTGATCGCATTTATGAATGCACCCTCCAGCAGCCAAAACGTGACAACGCGCCTCAGCAGCAATCCTTGTCGGTTCGATTGTCGCGTAAGCGAAGTCGCCAGAGATAGTGTTCCGTTTCACCACCATTTTAGCATTTCTGCTTCTATCACGGCACCACTGTTCTATGATGTCATACAACTGTGTGTCAATTTTTTTTTGGAAGACTGCTTTCATACATTTTATAATTACTGATGTTATTCATCTCTCGTGCTTTTCGCATACTTTAATGTCAGTGACCTCAGCGCTCTGATCGAATTGCTTTTAAGCAGAGATTGAGTTCACAAACGAAGTATTGTATTTCGTCGCACTTAGTAAGTAGTAATCCTCACTGAACAAGATTGATGATAGTACCCAAACGTGATTTTGGTCCTCCTAGTATCATTGTTTTCAAGTATGCCACACACTAAGGAGAAAGGAAATAAAACCTGGTAGCTGCAAGCACTTTTGCATAAAACAATGTAGCTTTCAAATTTTTATCGATTACACTCAGAGATGCACTTTCTCTTCCGAGTGCGTTTTACTCATAGCGGGAAAGTCCCAACTGCAAACGTCCACCCCTTTACAACTTTGACGTTACTAAAAGAAAAATTAAAAGAAACGTATTTTGAAACCAGTTTTAAAAAGCTTGAAATTTAAATCAGGGGGAGGAAAAGTTCTGTTGGATTTGCGTATTGAAGTAAAAAACGCACGTGCGCACGGTTATACTTGGAAAAGAAAATTCGGAATTTTTACGGCCAGACCACGATACCCTCAATTTAAGCGGCTCATGGTAGTAAATACGTTCAAGCCCATGATTTATATCCTCGCATTGTGTAGACTTGGAGAAGCTGTGTTCCTATTATTCGCCATGTGCTTGAGTTTTAATATTCTCGATTACTATTTATAATATCGCAGTTTGGGGAAAGCCCCCGTATGTACACCGATTCGCCGACAAATCAGAATGCACTCCGTACACAGTAATTCTACCTCTGGTGTACAGCGTATGATTTTCACGTTCAAATCTGTTTGTTCACTGTTCACCATACTGCTGCCACTGATCAAATAAAATAAAGCACAGAATAGCGACTCGATGCACCGTGTAATAAAAAATGGCAGTGTATGCGATGTCAAAGGAAACCTCTATTTTGCTTAAAGTGTTTCTTTGCATCTGGGGAAGTTAAAACGGATTTCCGCCTAGATGGACTGCTTTTTAATGGACTTTTCAAACCTGAAAATCCACTTTTAAGAGAGCTGCCAAACCATGGAGGAGACTCAGGAGTTAAGTTGTTTTTCGGTGGAAAAGTTCCAGTGGTTGTCACAGGGGAGTTTTGTGGACGTAAACAGGATATTGCAGCTTCACTATCGTTTCTTTCTGCGCGCTCGATCGCAGCATTCGAAGACAAAAGATCCTCCGCGGCCCTGCGTCCTTTCACCAAGTCATCCTCGATGTCGCGACCAAGTCCTGGCGTTGGAAACGGGGCGCTTTCGCGACGAGCTCGTTTCTTCGCACGGCGCGATTTGCGGCCAGTGTCAATTCCGGTCGAACACGAGGGGCGCTTCTGATCGGAGATGGAAGGCGCGAGTAGCATTCGGGCTGGATTCGACTGCTCCGGGTTCTCCGCAGGATTACCAACACAGGCGTCGGAAGCAGTAGACACGCTTGGTTGATTGACTACCTCGTGGTGGTTTTCGGAGTTCTCTTGCCCGGCCGCCTGTATATCGAACCTGGCGATGCTCGCCTCTTGTCTCTTGCGTTCTTGCCATTCGACACGCTCTTCTCTCAGTTCATTCCACAAATCTTCGTACGTCTTGTCCCACGTGGAGACCAAAACCCGGCCGAGGTGATCGTCAACATGACTGGTGTCAATCAAACTCAATCGGGGGATGTCTACCGGAGAATCGTCATCAGCGAAACAGGCTTCTCCTGCTACTCCCATATTTGCACGCCGTGACGCAAACGGCGCGCCAACACGATGGCACTGCACGACGTCGCTGCCGAAGCCCATTTCGACATTGCATCGCGGGCAAAACCTTTTGTTTTCAGGAAATTTCGGGTCGGCCATCGGTTGAGCGTTAGACCAAAACTCATCGTCGTCAGAAGAGTCTGGCCAACTGCCTGATTCCTGCGGCTCCGGCTCGTGCGAATTCCCTGCAGCTTTAACATCGCTGGTGCTTTCCACAACGCCGTCTTCGGAGCCGTCGCTTTGATGAGAACAGGTTCCTCCGCACAAGACACAATCATCACTGGGATTCTTGTGGTAAGATGAAAAAACAGTCTTGACAAAGTCAGCGTCGACTTTGCAGTTAACAGAGTTAATTGAAGGTTGGACGCTGCGACTCGTCGGCCCTTCCGCTCTTGCACGCGCAAATGAACGCGCAACTTCATCCGCCCATTCACGGTACAGCGACTCGGCTGCTTCGCTTTTCGCTCGCTTTTCTGCAGCGCGAACAGAATAACCAGTCAGTCCCGTGGTTATGTTGCCGATTTCGTACTCGGCCGACAGATCGCTTTCTTTCAGACTCTGGTAAAAGACATCACCGCAACTGGTAGCCTGCAAAATGACCGCGCCATTCCTTCCGCCCCGATCGCGGTAACTGAACGCTGCGATGCCAGCAACAGGCCGTTCTAAACGGCGAAGGACGTCACGTCGAAAGCGGGGTATGGGAAATTTGGCAACATCTAGAGAAACGTGTTTCAATGACCCCAGCGCTCTGGGGTGGCAAATTGACGTTGGCGGGTCCCGTTGAAGCACGCGCGCCGAGCGGTGGCTGTCGAAGACAGTCGACAAATTTGAATTCGCATGGAAGCAATGCAGTTCTTGCGGTCGTTGGTTGGCAGCTACTATTAAGGAAGTGAGTTGATTGTGGTTCAAAAATGTAGTGGAAGCAAGATGCTGGCAAGGACTTCTGAAACAAAACATATAGAGTAATGTGAGGCGGCAGTCCGTCGAGATTAAATCGTTGGAGATCGTCGATTGCATTTACACGTCGAAAAAAAAACGATTATCTAACCCGCAAGGTGTATTTGAAGTGGCAATACCTCAAAGTGAGACACCATTGCAGCAGAGGAGCTTTGCAGTATCGTTGATCCAGAAGGAGGAGGTTGGACTGAGTAGCAACAACGCACTGAAATTCGTTGCCAGAATTGCCCTTGTCGGGTTGGAAATGCGTGCCACCCAATATCGCCATGATCATTTCATCTTTGAAGTTTAAATCATCAGGAGTGTGCATTAACCTATGCAGCAAAAGCATCTTATGTATATATATATATCTATTCGAACGAAAGTTACTCCGTTTTGCACAGTCGTAGCGAGACAGGTAAGTCGAGACTTACAGTATATTTAGAGCTTGCTTATACGCTTTGGCACACAAAGTGCCAGGTGAGTCGACTTCAAGCGTACGTTTTTGCAGCTGCGCTGCTGCATCACAGTTTGATGAACCGCGAAGTGCTGCACGTAGAACTAGTTCAACAATGGAGAAAATTTGCCTACAGTTCCAGTGCCTGGTAAAGAAACTGATTTCCTAGGCGCAAGTGAACTGTTGAGATGTAAGCTAACGCCAGACATAAAGCTTAAAGAAGCCAAACAATCACGTCACCATGAGAATACCTGGAAGGACTTGATGTCTTGGTGCGCACATCAACACTATAGACACCTCGGCGGTTGGCAACGTACAACTGTCGTGGATGCGATGCATAAGCAGTTTGTAACCATTTGGACTCGTCGCTTATAAAAGTATCGCCGAGATTAACAGACAAGATTCCCTGCGATTTCTGCCAATTCACACAAGAAATAGTTGTGACTGGCAACAAAATGTTCCTGCGACAGGATGAGGAGACCAAACGCAACTACGTTTTAAGGCAAGTCCATTCATATTTTACTTTCCACAAATACTAGACTATTTTTAGTTCAGGTGGTCAACTCACAGCATTTACAATAAAACAGCAAAAAAACGAAACAAAGCTGTGGATTTCCGTCGGTAGCAAAAGACGCAAGGATTCAGTGTAAGAAATTCATCTTAACGTACGATTTAATCTCTCGTATCAACACGCTTGCCACAGACAACTAACTTTATTGCTGGAAATCAAGATAAACTGTAAAAACCTTTGCTTCCAAGAAGATATTGGACTACAGGGACAACCAGAAAATATTATTTGGCAAAGCACACAAACCAAACTACCTGCTTATCAACATGCGCCTGCCGTTGCGTGTTCCAAACAAACATCTGATTGTCGTAGGTGGTAACCACGCTTTCGCCGGGTATGTAGGGATTTACAGAAATGCTGCTGATCAATGACGTTGATTGCAACGCTCCCAGCTTTCGCATACAATCTTCAGACTCGAACTTCAACCTGCTAAGGATCACAAGCTATCCCACACATTTCTAACCAGCATGTCGCAGCTGAAGGTCAACTGCAAGGGCAGAGATGTTGTTTTCGTGACAATGGCTGTAAGAAGCCACGTTTTGCACACAATGACAGCGCTCAACAAACTCAATTGCGTTTCAGATTCAAAAACAGACTTTAACGTTGACCTTTATATGTTCTTTAATATGATGCGCTGTCGCAATTATTATTACGAATGAATGCAATATACCGCATATAAGGAAGTACGGTACAATTATCAGCGTTGTGCGAAAAAGAAGTGGGAGGGGCCCTCTACCAAAACGAAGACGTGAGGTGGTACTGTCAGCATAGTTAGATGACTTTCTGATGAGGTCTTTACAAAAACTAAAAGTGGGTTAAAATTTTTATTTCCCTTCAAAAACTAAAGAAACGCCATTTCCCTCTGAAAAAATGGGGACTGGCGCTCCCTCTACCACAGCAGTGTGATGATAACCCTCATCACCTTTGCTTTTACGCGCCTCGTCATCCGGACTGGTTTTGTGCACTCGCTAGACCTGGCAAGACTGCTTCAAGTAGCCATGCCGAAAATCTGACATTTGCTAAATATGCGACCGTCGGACAATAAGCATGACTACAAATTAGTTACAGGACCTATAACCTATAATACGGTTATCGAACAAGGTAATCACTAACATGGCAAAATATTTTCAACAGTTGCTAACAAAACTATTCTGGATGTCGCGCGGGTCGACAAAATTTTGTCTGCTTTCAAAAAATACCGCTAGGCGTTGAACTCAGGATTGGTAGATACTTCGTCAGCACAATGGCCACATGAACTCTCATAAACGCCCAAACCTTCGCGCTTAAGGCCAAACGTGGTATTTATTTACTTTTATGAACAAAGTATGCGTGGTCAACTATTTCCATTCCCTGGGTTTGGAATGTTAAACTGGGAAATTTCAACTGACAAGAAGGGAAGCGTGCTTGTGAAAGTGCACATGAAGACAGTTTGATGTTTGAATTCCTTAATCTGGTGGCACATGGAAACTCGGCCGAACTTTCAAAAATACTTAAAAAATCCAAACAAAGTATTTGCGGCCAAACCACTTGTGAAGACTGCCAAGTTCCCAACCCTGGTTCAATTTTGTACGGCAGCAGGAGATCGCTTAAAATAGTGGTCGACAAACTGTGAGCCGTTTAGCACTTTTTGTTGGCCCGAGAAACACTTTGTTATGGGCCACGTGGCATGTAAGAGGTATAGTCCTGCACCGGTTGCGTGGGCTAAAGCATAGGCCACTATAACAACTGTGGAACATTGTTTGACGTTAACAAAACATTGTTTCTGTCATTATACGGTTTATGACATTACATAGCCGTGTAAGCTTGAAATTGGGCCTTGAAAAGTAAGCACGGGCCTTTAATTACGACTGAAATGGTGGCTTGGGCCATTATAACGAAAGTTTGCCGGTCCCTGGCTTAAAATGCATAGCTCTCTTGCAGACGCACTAGTTCTGAGCACATTTCATACAGAAGATCGAGTACAAGTGCTGAGCTCAAAACGGTACCCACAGTACATGCACAACGAGACACTTAATTGAAAAAAACATGAGGTTCAAACGAAAGCAGTCACGCCTTTGTTCACGCACTTGTAATTGTCCTGATTGTCAGAGCAAACACTGGTCGCATCCACTGACAACATCAAAGCATTGTAGTGACATCTCACACCGACTATGCAGGCAGAAGATGAATGCTGTGCTACTGCCTCTGTCTGCAGTATGGTGCCATTCAGCAAGCACCTAGAGAAAAATTATCCAACCTTGTTTCAATTGATATAGCAACCAGAACATATTGCCATGTCTCTCCGCAATCTGCTGTCTTCTGTTCAATGCACTACTCATGCAACGATCAACAACTTAAACATGTCTTTACACACACAACATGACAAGAACTCTTTGGATATTTTCTGTGTGATGATTCTGATACTTTTTACAGTCAAACGTGGTAGTTGAAGAAGGTTTTCTTAATAAGTTTTTTATGCCAAAACGCAAGTAAATGATGATTGGCATGCTCCACAGCAGCGTAAATACCGTATATTGGTAAAGAACAACGTCTTTTGCAAAAAACCCGCAACTTGTATGCAAAGACCTTCAAAAGCCAATCATTTGCTAAACCAGGGGTGTATAGAGCACTGTTGGACCATGACATTATGTATTCCACAACAGGTTAAAAAATATGCCAAGTCTGAAAACATATCCAAATTAGGTGTAAGCCAATTAAACAGTGCGATGCCTATTCCACATTGAAACCTTCCAAGCAATCACATGTTTTGGTGATACGCTACGTCAGCAGGCAGCATTCTTTGAGAAGTAATTCAAAAGAAAGAAATAACCTTCTGCCAAAACATTAGGGAATATATATATGACAGAAAAGTTCATTCTATGAATTAAAAAAGGCCATGTGTAGTCAAACAGCGTACTTTCAGAATAATCAAACACTCAAGCATCAAATTCACTTGGAAAAGAACACCTTATCAGCAGCATGTGACATAAGGTAATGAAATCAATGTACCTGTAACTCGTTCCAAGCACCAGCTTCGGATCAAACTCAACCCTATTTTCTTCATCGCTGTTATCAAACTATTGCAAAAAAAGTAAGACTGATCAAGTCTACAAGTTACACGCAAAATTCAAGCCTCGTGAGAGTACAAGTTTGATTTTAGAGCAGTGGTTCTTAACCGGTAGGCGTGCCCCCCAGGGGGCATCAATAAACTTCAAGTGGAGCATGAGTAATAACGTGCCTAACAACATGTAAAATTAATCATTGAATTTACCAATAAATACATTTGTTTTTACAGCTTATATAAAGTGAGGGGGGCTTGAAACAGAAAATTACTTAAGGGAGACGTGGTAGAAAAAGGTTAAGAACCATTGTTTCAGAGGAATATACCTTCGATTGAGACTGGGTGGACAACAATTGCAAAGTTAGCTGATCCATATTTTCACCTTGTGGCGACACCAGCAACCCACGCAATTCTGCATCCCTTAATGTAAAAACAATCACCAACAACAAACAAGTATAGATACCGATAATCGACTTTGTCAAATTCAAGACAAGCATAAATATTTCACCACACTATTGCATATAAATCTGAGGGTACAATAACACACTTACAACCAGTTACCATGGCATGTTTAAAGAATGACAATGCGTATGATAGATTATTTCACTGATACGCTTACTTATTTGACAGCTGACACACATAACAAATGAAGATGATTTTATTAAAAATAGATTATCACCTTTGCCAATTACAATTTAAATTAAAAATGTTCTAATCAAGGACAATTGTGAGGACATTAACAAATGACAGCCTAATCGAAAACACAATTGTTTGTCTCATCTAAAAACACCACACCACTGAACTCATGTACCTACACTTTTTGAAATAACATAACAGGTTTTGTCAAATGTTTGATGATATTTACTCATACCAGATAAGTATGTGGATAACAAGCTTGTTATAGTACATGACACCATAAGACATAAGGAGAAGTGTTCTTCTGTAGCTTTGTGCATATTTTTTCAACTAAATTTATCGACCATTGATGAAGCATTTCCCATTTTTGTGCATAAATGCATTGTTGTGTCACCGCTTAACATCATTTTGCACAATGCTTTGGTGCATAGTAAAGAATTTTTGAAATATAACTTCTTACTACAACTATGATGAATGGTTATGGTATGTAATGCCTTGAAGATCCAATGTTACCATGACCAAGATTTAGCCACTGAATTTTTTCAACTCTGCACTGCTATGCCTTGGGACATTTTGCACCATCAAGGATAGTTTAGTCAAAGTATATAAGCAAAATTGCAAGTGAGAATTTTGAACTAATAAAACTACTGGATAATCATAAGCTTTATTCAGAACTTCAATAATGCGATTGCATTGTAGAATGAGGCAGTGTGTTTGACCATAACGGGAGATGTCTGTTGCAATCTTGTAGATACATGCCTTGCAGGCTTCAGTGTAGAAAGGAGGGTAGTTCATACAAAATATTCAAAAAATAAAGTTGTTTAAGAAAAGTAAAACCCAAGTGGCAAAAATAGGTGGAATTTTACAATTGTGAAACTAACAACACAAATGACCGTTTTTTCAATCACACACAAAAATTTCTGATCAACCAAGAAAACGTTTGTTGAATAGCCAGGTATGTTGTTGCACTCCAGGACATGGGAGTCTGTACAGTTTCAAGTTGAAAATTTTGTCTCTTAGGTGTTAGACTAGACTAGGGGTTGGCAAACTTTTAGGACTGCTAGGCCAATTCAGAGGTTCAAGACACATTAGGCTGGAAAAAATGTGATTTAACGATTTGGTGATTAGTCTGGTAGCAGCGCAGTAGTCAGTATTCATTGTTGCAACACAATTGCTGTTGTCCATTTGTTAAACACGACCAGCAAAAGCAGTGTTTGCAACAACATAACTTACGCAAGCTAAAAGCACAGTGCTTATGATTGGATCAGAACTGCCATGGCATTATTGCACAATCATGGGATGCGTAATTCACACATGTGCACGTTAGCTACGACTTGTTCTTATAGAATTTACTTCTGGCAGAGAGGCGGCAATCAGTTACAGCCTAGTGCTGCTTTTGTTTAGGCTAGGTTGTGGATGACTGGCTAACTTACTGCAGGTTACTTGGTGAAAATGCAGAAAAACTTTGCTTTCTGCATGATGATCTTAACACTTTTGCGTCCGGGTTAATTCAAGTAGTTCGCGCGTAAACAGCTGGTTTGCAGTGGCTTTGCGTGGGAATTTCTCCGGTCTGGTAACCACTACAGGCCCAGTCAAAAGCTCAAAAGCCTCAGCAAGTCTTGTAGTCTGTACTCAAAAAAATTTTTTTTGGTTGGGAGTTGCAGATTTTTTGTGAGTGACATCATAAGTGGAGGACTTTCAGGCCACCTTGGCCCACTTCACCAGGCCCTGGGCCCAAACCGTTAGATGGTAGTATTTCGCTGAAGTTTTTATGGGAAACTAGGCTACAACCCGATTCTTTTGATACTTTGGATGACCTACTGGGGTTTCGGGTTCAAAAGTTATGATCTAAAGCAGGGGTTCCCAACCTTTTTCTCACCATGTACCCCTTCAACATTCTGACAAATGAGCATGCACCCCTTCAGCATTTTAACAGATAAGGATGTACCCCTTCAGAATTTTGACAGATGAACATGTACCCCTAAAACTCCTTATGACAAAATATTTTCTCATGATTTTTCACAGATATATTTAACAATATACATATAATGACTTTTGAAAACAATGTAAGTGATATATGTATAAAATTTTGAAAATAAAAAACATGTAATAT
>JGI24158J21664_10011816_pt1 | contig 11589 bp, 6 predicted proteins | sample Ectturendosymbi3_FD_21664 | JGI IMG/M metagenome (IMG submission 21664)
ATTACGTTGGTAGCGGTACACTGTCTGATGTCCACCAGAGCAGCATGATATTAGTCATAAACATGGACGCAGCTGGGAACACAGATACAGATTAACTCCAATAATTTGCCATCTTGTTTTATATTTATTTTGTTAAAACATAACCATCAAAAAGGTCATAGCACGGTTGACTGAACACAGTGGCGTCATAACGCCACTGCTTGGATGGGCCCCGCGCCTAGGTCTTACATTGGGCCCCGCACTTGCCAAGGCCGGCACTGTCTAAACTTGCTTTCGTTCATATGAGGCCGGCGCAATTGTGTATCGTGCTCTGTCAACCGTGCTCAGTCAACCGCACTGCATGTGCAGTGCTGTGGAAGTTGCATGGTTAGCACAGAATTTTTGACATAGCAGTACACGTGTGTGATTGCATCTACAGTAGCGTTTAGGTGTCTCTAGTGAATAATAACGCTAGCTCATATTTAATGATATTCATAAGTCTATGTTGCGTTTGATAGGGTTAATCATAGCAACTTATTCTTCAAAACAATGAAAAACCACAATGCAAGATAGACATTTATGTTGGCCCCCCTACTTGTTCCTTGGCCCCGCAGTGCCCCCCCACTTTTTTCATTATAGAATCGCCACTGGACCTGCAACCCCAAGTTTTTATTGAGGCAACTTGCCTGCAACACGGCTTTCAACATGTGCCTGAACACCAAAAAGGAGCGAGTGATCAAAGCACATTGGTGATTGGATTTGCGTATTGCATTATACTCCAGGATTAAAACGTTGAAAGCTCATAGTTTTTTCAAATCTGTCAAAATAATTCTGGCTCGTTTTGCAAATGCTGTTTTGCCCAATCGGACATGTTGGAAAAAATACTTGCAAAACTTGTGAGCCGGATTTTACGTAAACGTTTGACTTGCTTTTACCAGCGTCGATTTTCTGTTATTTTACCGGAACATTTGCAAGATTGGAAATAATTTGCATAACTTTGATCTACGAGTAAGTTCACGTTACGCGGAATAGTTTCACAATAAAAATAAGAATTGTTTAATTGCGCTCCCAATAAATTTGACGGTGTGTGTTGAAGAACTTGGTACAGTCTGCTCAGAACTGCAATAATGTATCACGTCAACGTATTCACGATGTTAACTCTCAATTGGTTGGCATTCACAAACTGAAAATTGGTCACTACCGCAATCTTTCTTTGCTTTAATTGAATAACTTGAATGTGGTGATAATATTATCAACGTGCTATTTTTTCCGAGCATCAAAGCTGTATCTTGTTCTGTAACTTTAACAAAAACTTGAAATGGGTTATGCACACAGCCAAATACGCTGAAGTCGAACCAAACTAAAAAAGTGTCATATTGACATATACGTAAAAACAAAAAACTGGAGCTGCACATGCAATGAAGTGCTGACTGGATCCAGTGCAGCATTCTTTCCAAGCATTCAACTCACTTTTACGCAGCTTTACTAGCAGCAGTAGCCTATATTTCCAAGCCCGAACTGCTTTAAGATTAATGATGTTGATTTTTCCGAACTAAAATGAAACCGATTGTCCAGGTCAAAAGCAACCTGAGTTAAATCTTTCCTAATGCTGCTAGATTAACCTACAGCAAAAAAATCATCCAAAGTCAACACAAAATAGTGAGAAGAGCAGTTTCTATCAATGTGTGCGGACGGAAAAGCTCAAGCGAACTTTTTCTTTTGGCCACAACTCACGCCAAAGTAGCGAATAGCGGCAAGAGTGAAGTGCGATAGCTCGCTACTGCACGCGTTATTTTTTTCAAAAAAGAGCGGCGCTACAGCTATCGCTCTTGAAAAATCAGCTCGCTATTTTAGTAGCTCGCTACTGCCCACCTCTGTCTAAGACTAAGTCCATTGTCCAATATTTTTCAGTGGTTATAGTTATTTCCGTACTGTAGCTTGTTGCGGGTATCTCACATTTAACAAAAAATTACTAATTTACACAACACGCATAAAAAAAGTAAATGCCAAACTTTGTTCCTTTACTCAGAGAAGCAAAATAACTGGAGAAAAATAATAGGTCAGAAATTTCGCAGAGGTCTGAAATTTAGTTTGACACCAGACTTGGACTAGATTTGGGTTTGAGAATTTTGTTTTGAACTTTGTTGCAACTTTCGGTGCAGTTTCGGGACTTCAGGATACGGTATTGTAAGCTTTGTTTCAGTGGAGTGTTTCTCAAAATGCATTAGGATTGTTCACCGTGCTTGTTAATTGCTGAGCCTTGAAAATGACCAGCGATGCAAGTTTGCTTTTGTATGGTAGTGGTAATGGTTTATTGTTTCATATGACTCAGCCAACACCCAGAAGCACTACAAAAAGCCATCGCACGCTAGGTTAATCAACCATCAGGGAACATTAGATCAAATGAAAATACAATGGCATAATAGCTGGACAGTGTAAACAAAGCATCATGTCATATCAGTTACAGAATTGGTCTGACTTTTATTGATTCTGTTTACCGATGCTGCATAAAGTTTAACGCAGCTTATTAGTGTTTATATATGGAGAACAACTTATGTTTTCCAAAATCGTCAAATGTTTGCTTTTTTCTAAAACTGGAAAGTAAATAAAAATCATCCTGTTTCAAAAAACTCAATGAATTGTGAGTGCTATGCTGAATTGATTCAATTCTGGTTTTTAAGAAAAGTTTGTTTCGAGTCTTCTCCAGTTTTTTTTAAAAGAAGATTCGAGTTGTTTCGGGTTTTCATAAAATTTTCATCAAGAATGGCTTTGAGGAAATCAATGCACAAATGTTTGTTTAAAATCGCACAAAAATTTTGTAAAGTGTTTTCAGGAAAGTATGGGAGAGAGAAACTTCCCGGATTTTGAGTAATTGCATTGTACGTTGAAAATTGCTGATAACGACGATCACGTACGAAATTGTTGTTATGCCTATTTCTTCCTTGATTCTTGTCAACGCTTTTAGCTTCGGCAAAATCAGTGCTATTTCGTGGACTTTGGCAGTTTCCTAGCAACAGTTGCAATACTGGGGAATCCCTCCCGTGTCGGCTGGCTTTGCTTTCACCTGTCTTATTGTAGCTTAGGCTACAACTAATACTAGTACTGTATCTGTATGGTTTGTGTCGTTGTTGTGAGGTGTGCAACCCCAAAACATGCGATTGTCTAATATATTTCGAAGCTATCATGATTGGAAAGTGAAAATAAGTTTTAAAAAATAATTAATTTAATTACCTTGTTGATTTTCTAGTTGGTAGTTAGGCCTAAGCCTATTTATTTTAGTATTTGATCAAACAAACTCAAGAAGTTTGATCATCAAACATCAAATTGATGTGCCAGGCTAAAATATTAGAATCTTTCTTTGATTGTGGTNACACATTAGGCTAGAAATTGGCCAGCCTGTAGGCTGCTGTAGCCTATTGAACTGAGTCAAGGTTGGTTTGGTTGACCAGTCAGTTGCTACAGTCAATAGTTAGTCTCAGCAGTTACAATTTGAGTTAAACAAAGTCTTGCGTTGAATGCCTGTGAAAAATTGGGACTTAAATGCGTATTTTTTGGTTGCCTGTAAAAGACGGAGCTCCGTCAGGGTGGATCTTGTTAGCAGATCTTTGATGATGTAACCGGAGTAGAAAAAAGTTGAGTTCTAAAAGAAAAAAAAGGAACAAATGCAAAGAAAAAATGTTTTCTCATTGCAACTGAATATGCGCTTCACGCAAACATGTAATGTGTGGAAGTTTGCGATGTTTAAAAAATTTATACTTTCACAACTGTTGAAACAAATTTTTTTGTCCCCGAACTGTTGTGAAACTCAGATAAGGAAAAATTATTAAACTTTAAAATAGACTTCTTTTACCGTAGTGTCATATCACCTTTTGCAATGAATTTGTTTTTACTACTGTTTAGTTCTCATTGTTCAATGCAAAATATCGATTTTGGTGACTCCGGTTGCATCATCAAACCTCCACAACCAAGCTCCTCTGTTTACGGAACTCCGCCTTTTACAGGGTACCTATTTTTTGTTACATTAATGCAGTTGCAGTGAAACATAAAGCGGGGGTCAATTTCTTGCTGAACACCAAATCATAAAATAGCATTAAAAACATCTAGGATACTCGTTAACATGCACTGACAAGGAATATATGCTTAAAAGCCATTTGCGATAACCATTTATGAAGATATATGTGCAATCATATCTCGACGATCTTATTTAAGGTAGCTTCACCTACCGATACCATATACAGCTGCAATATGGCAGCAGCAAGTCTCATGAAAACTGCTGAGTTATTGTACCACTTAAGCTGCCATGGTCGATGGTAACATCATGGCGGCAGCAATGGTTCCAAAGTTTTAACTCTAACCCTAAAACGCAGCATTGCTGCTGACATGTTGTCATCATGGCAGCTCAAGTGGTGCAATGACTCAGCAGTTCTAATGAGCATTGCTGCTTTCATATTGTGGCTATACATGGTATTGGTACGTAAAGGTACCTTAAATAGGATGAGTTTGTTATTGCGCGTATCTTTGTAAATTGTTACCACACATAGCATTAATGCATATATTCCTTGTCAGTACATGGTAACAATAGCCTAGATGTTTTTAGGGCCATTTAATGATTTGACGTTCAACAAAAAATTGGCTGGCTATTACAATGACACTAATAGATAACCATTAAGTGGGTAGACTAATTTTTTCATCCCACAAATGCTGGGCTGGATTCTGTGACAACTACAAGGAGAAATAATATTAGTGTAGTATCATCTAGCTTTTTTTCGCTGAGACATTTTGGTTATTTACTCGAAATAGCTTGCAAACTTTCTGTCATCTTTTAATTTTACACATTTTTTGACCAAGTAAATTTAATTTTTTTCAGTCATTTCAAAACATTTGGTCAATGACTGAAAAAAACAAACAGAATATCATCATAGGCATAGAGACTTGGTTCTAATTTATTTCACTTTTAAAACATTTTTTTATTTTATTTTAGAAGGATGCAGTCAGAACTGAGCAAGACTGGAAAGTATGAGGCAAATGAGATAAAACCTACAGATAAAAATTTTTATATTAAATAATGGTAAGGAATGAAATGGTGTTACAGTTTTTAAAATGCATCTACCAGATGCTCTCAGATATACTAAATTCAATAGTTTATTTAAATTCCTTGTTTCTTTATACTCATAACCCAGAATTACTCAAGGTTAAATTCTAGAATATTTTTGAAGTCCACCTCTATGCAATGACAACTTGGATGCTACGTGCATGTTTCTTCCTATTGAAAAACAATTGGACCTGTCATGTTGCATGTTGTTGTATTTAACATTTCTCACATCATGCATAGTATCTGATTGACAACTATGAGGGCATCTAGACTGGCACTGATATATCCACAGAAAACAGAAATTTGCTATGAATTTGAGTGACAAAATCTCTTTTCTGTTCAGGTTTCTTAGATACTCACAGTTACTACGAATTTTGCACATTGTCTTTCTGTATCAAGCAAACTTAAAGATTTTTGTTTAGGTAGATTTTGTGACAAAATTTGGCAGTTTCTATCCAGGTATTTTTCATGGTAAATTTGTCAAGTTTTGCATGAGTTGTGTTTATCAATGCACAAACTAAATTTTTTGCATAGTTTTTCTGCATGCAAAATCAACTTTTATTATGTCCAAATTTTTGTTTGATGTGCAAGATGCATGCATGAGTGCTTGCATAACCAAATTTTACTCTGTTTTATATATGTATAAAAGTAGTACAAATCTACCAACAGATTTTCTTGCTAGATCTCATTTATCTAAACTGAAAAATAAATATATGCCAAGTACAACAGTCTGAAAATACTTCATTTTGATCAAAAATCTAAACCACAAGGGCTGCTCACAGTTAACCACTCTGTAAATGGTGTTTGTTGTTTTTGGTCTTGGTGATAGCAGCTTTATTGACATAGCATGTGTTTGATGCTATAGTCGACATGTTTTCTCTTAGTCTTGCTGTGTCTTTTTCATCATTTCACCATAAGCTTTGCTTGCAATTTAATGTACTGAGGATGCATCACTGATGCAAAATCGTTCAGCTGTGTCACCCTTGTGATGTTTTGACACTTCACCACTCATAGATTTTTATGAATTTAGAAAAAACATTAACCAACAAAATTTAGCTTTGATTTTTATACTGCAGACTTTAATTTGCAATGAGAATCTAATGTCTCCATAATGTTGAGGAGCCAGAAAAGCACAAGGAGCATTGTTTGTTTGATTTCTCAAACACATTTCTTATCATTTACTTTGCTGTTTTCTAGTTTGTATTTTACATACATTAGATATTATGCTTTTGAGCTAGAAGTGAATTTAGGGGTAAAGTTAAAACAGGTTTGTTTCAAACTAGAGTTGATGTAATTTTGAAAGTATATTGTGTTTATGCTTACCGTAATTATTTCTTCATTTCCTTTTTTCATTGAATCATATATCAAAAAGTATTTAATTCAAGCTTTTAAACCAATGTTGTCTTCATAATAATGCTTGTAAAAATTTACAGTGGTTAGTTCAGTGCAGATTTGCAAAAGGTTTAGAATTTTCATGATTTAGTGATTGAATCATTATAATCTCAATTACATCACTGTTGCCAATAATGTGGTTGATTTTTATTTGTGAGTCTATTTTTTTCACTCTAGTTAATTCATCAACCACCTAGTATAAAAATAAAAAATCTATAACATGAAAATCTTCTAGCTTTTTGTCAACTAACACAGCAGAGTAGAAATAAAGTGCGACAAATTAAGGCATAAGCATTTTAGGAGGAAAAAAGAGATAAAGAAAAGATACCTGCACAAAAGTCAAATTTATGGTAGAAATAAACTTGATTTAAATAGTAAAAGCTTCATACAATGAAAACGTAAAAAGTTTGTACATTTTATGCAGTGTCGTTAGTTTGGTTAATGGGTATTTTTATACTTACTAACAAATGCTAATGTGATTGAAACATACTGCAATGTATAGTTTGAACAAGAAAATTTGTGATTTGAAGCAAAAACTGATTCAACAGCAGCATAATGTCAGCAGTGCATAGGAGTGAGAATATGCAATGTAGAGGCTGACAGCATTTCATTTGGTATGTTGCATTTTGTTGACATAAATGTACTGTTCATTATGCCCACATAATTATGTTGCCCTACATCACATGAGTCAGTGTAAACTGCGTGTATTAACAAAATTTCTAAAAGAGCAATTCAATCAGCAGAAAAAATTACAAAGGTAAATGTTAATGATATTTGGCATGTCATACACATCAGTGATACCTTACCTGCAAAATAAGCCTCTGGCAAAATATGAGAGTCATTTAAATTCATTGCAAACACTGTTTATTACACACTTGTAAATAAGACTATTCGAATTCTAATTCAATTGGCTCACAGTTTTTTTGTTGTGAAAGTGAAAAATAGTGACTATTATGATGTTTTTGCTATAGTTACTAAAATATTGGTTAGTCCATAAATCAAATGAAATCTGTCCTAATCGAGTTTTGTGGAACCAAACGATGTATGCAATGGTATGCATTCTCCAACTGATGCATGATAATCGAAAAACACCTTATTAGCCTTGACAATTAAGTTTGGACTTATACATATACAACTGTTTTCATTGTCACCAAACGGCAACTGTTCTTTGTTTTAACATGCACTATGATTTCGTTTAAATCACTGTTTGTTGAGTTATTGTTACTTATACCAATTTGCAAGACTTCCATGTTTCACCATGGGACTCAGCTAAAAAACTAAATTATTTCTTGACAATCAAGTTGCAGCAATACAAGTGAATTTATGGAAGATAATTTAACACATCAGAGATACGAGTTCAAATTTTACATGTATGCTGCTTGCTAGGTTATTCTTTTCATTGAGGCATATTGGTTATTTTTCTGAAATACTGTAGCTTGAAAACGTCTCACCATTTTTTATTACCTGAAAAATGTATTCTATGGTAACTAAATTGACTAAGTTTTTTTGTCATTTCAAGTCAAGTCATGTTTGCACTGTAAGTAACACTCAGTCAATGACCAAAAAGCAACAGCTATTTGTACTGTAATGAGTATGGCATGTTTCTGCAAAACAGTTTTCTTTTTTATCAACATTATTCAACAGTCAATTCGTTGCAAGTTTGGTAAACATTGAGAAAACATTGATACTTCCCTAAAAATTTTGACGTCACGTTACAAATTTTGTTACACCTTATAAGTTGCTAATTTAGTATTATATCAACCTGACATTTGGTTTGTGTGCTTTAATTACATTCTGGCCAAGCAAAAAACTTTATTAACATCTTTTGCCGCACTGTTGGGAACCGCCTGGCTTGATTGCTTATTGGAACATTAGGAAAGTTTTAATTTTTCTTTAGCTTGTACTTTTAGCAAAATATGAAATCTGTGTGGATAAGTAGATGATAGCATTGCATCATGCGTGATGTTGCCAATGACAAACAAAACATTTCTACCAACTCTTCTAACCAACCTTCACCCGAACCATGGCAGGACAGAAGTGCAAGCAGAGCTAAGGAATTGTGGAAACTTCTCAGGTATGTTAAGTAACATGTATTTGAAGTAAACAACAAAAAATTATATAGGGCTAATGCCATTACCGGTGATGAGCACTCGATCAGGTCTGTGTTTGAGAAATTCAACGTTGTATTCAATATGATGTAAGATGGTCTTTATAGAAAGGTCATGGCGGTCATAGGTTTTGCATTCTCCCTCAAAAATGTTTGCATTGGCATAATTTGTGTACGGCCATGTCATAGGCGTAGCCAGGAGGGCCAAAGGGGCCATGCCCCCCCAAATTTTTGGAAAACATAGTCATTTTGTAGTTTTGAGAGGTATTTTTCCAAACAAAATAGTGTTATTCTCCTAAAATCAAACATTTTCCCCCCAAAAAATATTTTTAATCCCCCGTCAAATTTCTGGGCTGACTACGCCACTGGGACATGTGGCGCATTTCAAGTATTTACCAAAACTTCAACAGTAGAGTATCTTGTTGCATATTGACAGCAACAAAATACCAATGCATCAATTAGCCGTTACCAAATCTGCGCAGTCGACTTAGGCTACACACTGTCGAGGAGCAGTCGACTGGACAACCTAGGAGTTTTTGTACTCAGCATTCTCGTTTATTGAAAGCAAAGATGATTTTATTGATAAGTTACCCGGCTTACGCCAATGAACACGAACTTTCGCCACTTAAAAATGTCAATATGTTTTTTGATATTTTACGCATCAATTCAAGCTGAGCGAATTTCCTGAAATAAAAGAAGTATCCGTTGGATACAGTGAAGTAGACCTTGACCGATATTTTTAAGTGGCCATAACCGATGCCAATGCAGATAATTTTGCATTATTGAAACTACAATTAAAAGACATTACGATGCGTGTTAAACCAACTCACGAGAAAATGGCAGTAGCTCACAATTAGAGAAATATTTGCATTTCTGGGAAAACAGATTTGTTAATCAAATTTAACAATTTCCAGTTTACGATGAAGAACCGTACAGCACTGAATTCCGAGCATATGTGATCACAAAACAGTCAAGCACTACAGCGCAAACCGTGATTTTTTCCCTGTCAGTCATCTGCTGACCGCGCGAAAACTCACCATGAGTATATATTACGTTATAAACCGGCTTAATTCGAGGACAATTACATATCGTCGGTACATTAAGTATTAGTTCAAATTATCGAAGGATTTGTAAGAAGCAAGACAGACAATTAGCGTTAATAAACCACAGATGGCGTAACAACTTCCGCTTCCGAAAACTCAAAACAGAACAATGGAGCGGTGACATACATGCAGTACCGGATTAAGGTAGCGCGGGGCTTGTAGCATATTAACAGCGCTGGGCCCCAAGTTAAAAATACACTTGAACAAGTGAGCAACTGTTAAATCATAAATTCTGTGGGCATGTGACTCCCATTAGGCATACTGCATTTTGTACGTACCAAAAACCTGGTTCTCTATAGCAACTGGTGGACATCATGGGCTACATATCTTTTTTACCAGAAACATATATACGTATATTTTTACCAAGAAGGAATACATTACTGTACAGCTCACAATTACCGTACAGAGAAAGTAATTAATGCTTCCAGACTCATTAACCAATTTGATCATTGCTATAACTATACAGTGTAGTGACCACACTGTAGTCACTACTCACAGTATATGTGTCGAAAGCGATTGTCAAAAGAAGCAAACCTACTACTTAAGATCGTATTTTCTAGATTTTGCCATATCAAATTTGTTTATGATACTGGTAGTGTCTACGTCACATAATAGTTGATGCTCTATGCATTTTACAATCAGGCTGTTCAGGTTGTTTGTCTAATGGTGCCCCTGTGATCATTCTACCATCTTAAGTTTAGAAAATGACCGTTCTCCGCTGCAGTTGGTTATTTTGAAAGATAAATAATGCGCAAATCATTTCCCACATTTTAAAAAGAAGAATCCTCGAAGTACACTACCCAAAAGCTAGTGAATAGATGCCAAATCCAGGGCTGCCAATGAGATTTTAAAATTACACGTATATCAGAGGTGGATATTAGGGGAGGCGGTCGCATTGGGTCCCTCTTTTCCAGAGATGCCGTGAGGTCCCTTTTTTTTGAGAGTTTTGTATTTAGTTTTTGCAATGTTTTGTTAAGATGATTAATTACTTTAGAGCCTCATTTAATAAACTCTGAAGCAAGTCATTTTATCAAAGTGAAGCAAAAATTATGTGCAAATGTGCCAAAAGGGTCTCTCAACAACTTTAATGTGTAGACAAAGAATAATTTGAAATGAAATGAATTCGAACAATTTACAATGAGAAATGTACTTTCACGCAGAAACAAATTCCCAGACAAACGCAAAAATTTGACATGCTTTCAACGAATGCAGTTTCTGTATAACCCCCTTTCTGAGAGTTTGCCTAGGGCACATAAATTCTAATATCCGCCCTTGCATGTAACAAAGAATACATTTCACACAAAGGACCGAGGGGCCGGTAGCAATTGCTACATTTGCTACTATTGTTAATCCAACACTGCCTTCACGAGCTAATATTGCCGATATAAATCGGCGGGATTTTGCCGATGTGATACACCACCATCATCTTTATATCGGCATGACAACGCATCGGTCGCACTCAACACTGAAGTAGAGTTGGCTACAAATAATGTGTGGTCAAATCTAGCATTCGTTCGTATTAACCGGACTCACGTCATTAAGAATCAATTTTTTATATTTTTGCACAGAAACTCGGTGAAGCTTAGCATTGATTTGGTCAAGAAAGCTGATGTCCAGCCTGCCACTATCAGGCACGGTGTACATCATCTGCGCAAAATCAACAGCGATGAACAAATTGTAGATGTTGTTTACAACCCAACAACGGAGGTAACGTTACATTTTTGGGTGTTGTGCTGAGGCGGTTCCAGATGGTAACGTTAGGGGCAGGGCCGGCCTTAAGCCGATGCAAGCGATGCAGCTGCATTGGGCCCCGCGCAAAGGCGCAGCCAGGGGGGGTGCTGAAGGGGCTCAAGCACTCCCCTTAGCGATCAGAATATTGATGTTTATTTCTTAGTTTTTCACCAACATTGTACTGT
>JGI24158J21664_10011821_pt1 | contig 11587 bp, 6 predicted proteins | sample Ectturendosymbi3_FD_21664 | JGI IMG/M metagenome (IMG submission 21664)
ACCCATCCGCTAGTCAGAAGCTGGGAATCACTAGCTTGTCTGCAGTTGTGCAGTGGGTCTCCTGTAGGACGATAATGACAGCCTTGTTCTTATAAGTTACAATAACGGTAATCTTGCTTGCTGTGAACCCCTTGGTGTTCAGCTGGAGTATAATGTGTCGTAGGTCATCTTCGGCACATTTCTGCTGCCGTGCCTTGAGAAGGCGTATTCTGACCCAGCCCACGCTGAACAAGTGAACACATCCAGCACGGGTAGCATTGGTTGCTCTCGAAACGACAGATTTAGTAACCATGACGTGCTATGAAGAAAAACCGGATCTGAAACGCGCATAACAATTTCTACACACAAACATAAATTCCCCTCCGAAAAAGCAGTTCTTTGGGTGTACAGTGTGTTAAATTTGTATGCTATGTGTGTTTCGCTGTGCAGATACAATTTTGTTGTGAAAGTGCTGAAAAATGGTCGTCGGGAAGTCAACATCGGTTTGGTCAGGAAAAAAACGAATGTCGCATGTCCCAGAAAAACGTAGTCAAATTCTGGATGGCATTACTCCCTGTTTTCCCGACTCGTATAGCGTTTTATGGTTTCCTGAGAAAGGCTTTGGTAAACTGCTTAGAAAACCTCTCCTACCTCAGATTTTAGTCGTAGCTGATCTAAGCAGTATGGGTTACCTGTTGTCCATGATCATTCAAATGTTGTGTATAGTGTACGTAATAGAGAATTCTTGTCATAGCTGACCAGTGACCATTACCTGAGGGTTAAGCTCCATATGGAAGTTGGTGATTGTGAAATGCAAACTTGTACCTTAACGCTTTTAATCACTAACTGCAAGCAAACACGAAATAACAAAGCGTGAAAGTTGCACAACTGCTAGCGCACCAGCTTCCTGTATTCTGTGGCGGCTTGGAGATTGCTCTAATTGGGAATAAAAGTAGTCACCAGTAGATGGTGCCCAAGCGTAACAATTTACTGTGATAGACACCACAAGCGAAAGATTGAAATTAACTTATCCCTATAAAACGCAACGTGTTATCAGTAGAGTGGTCTTGTCGGGTGATTTGTGCTGTTGTTGATTGCTTTCCTGTTACTTTAATATCCCAAATTAGCATCTTGAGTCCAGAAATCTTATTTGCATAAGATTTCAAGACTGACGATGCATGGTGTCACCTGAAATCGATTTCCTATTAAAAATTCGCCCATAGATTCCTTGTTTGTCTCACATGTGGAGAGTAGTAACTTGAATACAGATATGTGCAAGTTTGAATAATCGCAAAAACATTCAAGTAAAACCAGTCAGGCTGGTTCCTCGAAAGCTTACAGCAAACCCAGAGCTTCTAACTTGTCTGCAAGTTAAAAATCAGTCTTGCCAAGTACTCAGAGCCTGGCCTGTGAATAGTCCAAGGTATTTCCACTGTCATCAGATACACCAAAAACAAACTTTAAAACTGTTAAAGCTTGTAAATTAAAACAAAAGACAAACTTGTTTATTTGCCGGCTTAACTCTGAATTAAGTGCTCAGAAAAAAATGCCGGACAATTTAGATTTTATTGATTAGGTTTTAATAACGTGGGGCATTTAATGCTTGTATGCTGCGGCTCAGTTGCTGTTTGTATCGCCCTATTGAAATGTCTGGTTACGTCCCTGATCCATATGCGAGGTATGGCTGAAAGACAGGACATGTTTTTATGTGGAGATATTTCCTTTTTACCTCTTGGGCAAGGTTTTGAGGTTAGGCATCAAATGTTCTGTTAAAATTTACTCCAAACTAGTTAATTTGAGAATGTAAAACTTATTTACTTTTGTAGGGCTCAGAGTCGAACTTGCAGTATTTTAAATATCCTCTATCCTGGGTCTGGTTCTTCAAACAAAGGTTTGAGAAATACCAAAGGCAAAAACAAAACACCAAACGGAAAAAAACTTGCGTGAAGAGTCTGCATTTTGTCGGATAAATGTTGGAGATATGATGTTTGCATACTTTCACCTTTTTACCGACACAAAAGACTTATTTTGTTGAAAAGCCAAACATTTTTCTCTAAATTGTTGATAAGAAGTGAATCTTTCTGATCAAAACGGATCAAAGCGCACGACTGTTTCGCTGCGAACAGCTTCCGAGATTGGTGGATTCGCTCTTTCGTTGGTAACTTGCTATCTACCAACTTGCCTTCATTTTGCTGTCATTTGGTTTGGTTGCAATCGGTGATTGTCGGAAATTTAGTAATATCCGGAGTGAAAATCTTCAACATTTGAAGATTCAACAACATTTCCAACTGGGCGAAATTCCTATTTTGAAAGTACTTCATGTTGCTAACTGATAACTTATGTCGTATCTGCGTTGAGGGGCCCACAAATTTTTTCCTTGCTGCTGCTACTGCGACTAAACTGCTAAACAACTGCTGACTGGAGAGCGTTTGTTGACGCGTATTCGTTTCAGGCGAACTTTTCATTGTCAATGGTTCGAGAGAAGATCTACTTCACNCTCTTCAACATGCCGCGCAAGTCGACCAGAGCCTACGGGAACAACGAGTTGGAAATCNACGAGTTCGAGACTTCGGTCCGCATGAGCTCCTATCTCGTGNCGTTCCTGGTTTCCGATTTTGAGAGTATCAGCAAAAAGAGCAAGGACGGAGTGAAAGTGGGTTGCAACAATGTTGAATGAAAACAGGAGTGTTTATTGTTGTTGCAAGGAAGGAAAATGCTTTTGCGAGAAATCGTGAGAGAAGTCAACTGGTCGCTGAAAGCGATGTTGNGTTCAGTTCGAAGTGAACCCTATCCTACTTCTGTTGGACCTTTGGGCTTTTGGTCTGACTTTAAGTTTGCTTGTCGAGCGAATCGTCTCCCGCTTTCCAGTCAAAATAAACGCTGTAAAGCGGTCATGGGCAAATCATTTCTCGCTGTACAGTCTAGGCCTGCGAAACATAGCGATACTAGCCCGTAAAGGTATGTTGAAAATTGTTCGCATGCAGTAAAGAAAGGCCGCGGAGCCAAACGCATTGTTCTTCCTATGCCGGTAAACAACTCGTGTCGTAAAAAGCAAACGCATTATGATGAGTAACAATGGCGTCAGCGGACGATAGCAATAGTTTGCGAGGAGAGTACGTCTATCCATCACTGTATAGCATGGGGTTCCCTAACTAGGGTGCGTGAACCTCCCGGGGGCTCATGAACCATTCCAGGGGGTTCGTGATACGTTTCTAAAAGTCAAAACTATAGTAAGTTTGTCGAAACAAACACCTACGCCGCATAAACCCTAATCAAATAACTGTGTTTGGCGTGGAGTAGCTTGGTGATACGTTCATTCCCGCGCAATGCAGCAAAGAATGTGACGTCACAATGTCGTTGAGATTGCCCACGAAAGCCACGATCGTGGCCGCCACATTTCTGGCCATAACTCGCCAGCCGCTAGAGATCTGCTCAAACCCTCTAAATCAGGCGCGCAACCAGGGGAGGCATTTGCCTCCCCCGAAGATTTTGAAACATTTCATAGCAATTTTTACATTTACAGAAACTTGAATAAAGATGAAATTTTATATCCTAATCATTTTTAAGAAAAGTCTTATTTGAATTTTTCTTTGTCCTACTGGTTAATCATCTCCTTACAAGATTTATCTTGAGACAGGCCATCTGATCGAAAATTTCGTAAGTGATTGGTATTTAACCACGAATATGTTGGAATCGTCAAAATTTGGGATATAGTTTAAAATGTTGGTATTTCTAAGGCATATTTTTATCCTTTTGTTCGTGTACAACTTTTTACTGAGACAGCCCTTGATTTGGCCTCATGAAACTTTGTAACATCAGGATACTGTTGAACAGTGTAAACTGCTGAAACTTTCAAAGTGCTAAGAGAAGTCTTGGCATGTTGGTTGTTATTTAAAAAGTTTGTGGTCACGTTAAACCGCTTGTTCTTCTACGACCTTTAGATTAGTTTTGTTAGGGGCTAAACGGATCACAATTATTNATATAGTACAAATTTGAGATTATTAAAACAAGGTTGTCCGTTTGTACCTGTGCTACAGTGAAAACCTAAACTGGGCCGCACAAAAACGTTGACTGGGCCACACGCGGNCCACGACTTGGACATTGCTGCATCAAAAATTTCATGATCTTTCATAAAGCACTGCATGATGCATTATACCTTTCACGATTTTTCATAAAGCACTGTGACATACATCAGTACATCAGATCTTTCATGATAATTGACAAAGTACTGCGACATGATACAATAATCTTTCACGATATTTCACAAAGCACTATGATGTGATACATTAGATCAGTGGTTCTCAACCTTTTTTATCCCATACACCCCTTTAACCGTTATTCACAGATAAAATCCCCCCTGTAGCAGACACATAATAATGGTCTGTACATGCTAAACGTTGATCTGATAAAAAGAAACAAAGTCCAGGCATCAAGCAACAAGAACAAGAATTGCTGAATCCCAGTCCAAAGGCTGTGATCAGTCAAGCATGAAAAACGTGACACACAAGCTCTGCTTTGTACAGTCCGACAAAGATGAGAAACATTTAAACAAGACGTTATGACAAAATCCCAGGAACGGACTATGAAGAAATTATGTTAATGGATGATTAATATAAAAAACCGACGAACACAAAATGAATGATGATATGGCCGAAGCTGAAAAGGCCATGAAAAAATGATCTCATGGAAAAGTACTGGAAATCAGCCAAAAATGATGTCATTAAAAATCATGAAACAAAGAACCATTAATAACACGATGAAATGACAAATTACCCAATAAACGATTAATTAGCCTAGAAATGACTAATTAGGGATTTTCCTAAAAATCTGGATATGAAAAGGCCGATTTTGGCAAACCAGATCAGTTCACTTTTCGACTCTGAACTGAGAACTCCTTCCTTGGTCTACGCTATCTAGTTTAGCCATTGAAGTAAATTTGAGGCTCTGCCTTGTAGTATCCTGAGGCTCGGAAGGAATGCTGCGAGTGCTGTTGGCGGGTGACGTGGATACACGGCGGCTAGATCGACGGCTTGAGTCCTCAGACCAAAAGCAAAGTCAATGACTTGTTTTTGGTCAACACTAGTAGCTTTGTCCGACTGAAGTTCTGCCGCTCAGAACTATAAATTTGGCTTGTCCAAATTAACCTCTGCCACACTATTTGGTTTTGTCAAAGGCAATCACTATTGCCTCGTATGACAAATTGGCATTTGTCAGAGGGAAACTCTGTCACTCTTTATTGAGCTTGTCTTAGAGAATCTCTGCCACCCTGTGTAACAAATTTGCAGTCATCCAAAACGATGTCAGTTAGACACTCGGGAACATGTTTTGAATATGACCCATCTTAACTTAAGTAGACTTGCCATTCAACCAACTTTGAATAGCATTTTGAGTTAAGAGGCTGCAATCATCACAAAACTAAAATACGTGACAACATTTGCGGAAATCAGACTTAAAAATCCCTCGCTAACTTCTGAGAAACCCTTATCACGAACAAAACATGTTCACCGAACATGGTACTTTTTGAATGTTGCAAATCTAACGAACAGGTTCAGAGTTGAATAGTTAGTTGAGAACCAACGTGAGGACTGTGGGATTGGCTACCAATTGAAATAATTGTGTCTGTGATTCTGTTTCGAGAAAGTTCGGACTGTTTCATGTTCCACATGAAATGGTAAGTTCTTGACATTTTATAGCGTACATATCTCGTGAAATAAAATATAATACAAATAAACTCTCTTAGTCAACTTTTATGAGTGTTCTTAGCTAAGCAATCAGAAACCTTAGGGAGACCAAGCGAGCTTTTGACTCGTCAATGTCGTCCTTGTTACATCTAAGATCGAACCCATGCAGTGATTTTACGGATGTAACTAAATGCGGCTATCTAGGTTCTATATGGCCTAGAAACCCGTAACACCCCTTAGAAATTTAGTTTGTAAAGAACACTTTTACATCAGTACACTAAGAAGAGAAACTAAACTCTTCACAATTGATGAGCTCTTTGGCTTCTTATTTAATTACATTTTAAACAAAATCCTAAATAGAAAATTCCCCTCTTGCAAATGCAAAATTCCCCCCTGGTGGGGAATTCCTCCCCGGTTGAGAACCCTTACATTAAACCTTTCATGATCTTTCACAAAGCACTGCAATATGATACACTGAACCTTTCATTTTCCGTTTCGTCGCCTGAGCGGGTTGTTGCTATCCACTGCTTGGCCGCACTAGATCTCGGGGGAGGTGTTGAGCAGCCATTCGATTGTCTCATCGTCCTGAACCGTCAGGCTGTGCAGTCCATGGGGAGGTCGATGGATTGGACATTGGAAGACAACATGGTCGACGGTTTGTTCTTCTGCACCACACTCACAAGCCGCAGAGGAGGCCATATCCCATTTGTGGAAGCATGAGCGGAAACGTCCGACACCAATGCGGAGGCGGTTCAACCGGACCCACAGTGTTCTTGGAAGGGCCATTCCAGGAGAGTGGATGCCTGTGTCCAGTGGCGTAGCCAGACCAAAAATTTTTGGGGGGGGGAAAATGTTTGATTTTAGGCGAATAACACTATTTTGTTTGGAAAAACGCCTCTCAAAGCACAAAATGACTATATTTTCTAAAAATTTGGGAGGGGCATGACCCCTTGTTTCCCCCCTGGCTACGCCTATGCCTGTGTCGGGGATGAAAGTACGGAGTCTCTTAGTGTTGTCCAACCACTCCGAATCTTTCATGATCTTCCATAAAGCACTGTGATCTGATACAATAAACCTTTCAACAAAAAAACTTTATCCTCGGGGCAAGCTTTTAAGGAATCTGTCTGCTTCTTCCTTGATGATGCGTTGAAAAACGCGAAACTAGTTTCCCTGGGGGTCGATTTACTTGCCGCCATCTTTGTGGCTTATAACTATGAAAAATAAACCTTTCATGATTTTCCACAAAGCACCGCAATATGATAGATTGAATCTTCCATGATCTTTTACAAGGCACAATGATACATACACAGTCAACGTCGCAAAGCAAAATTCGAGATTAGACCGTGTCTCGAGACGTTAGGGGTTCGTGTATCTGCTCAGTACCTGCCCTGAGATCCAGTGCGACCTATAGCAGTGGAGAAGAACTCGCTTATAGGATAAAGGGGCGAGTGGACACATTTCTACAAGGGGTTCGTGGGGAGATTATATTGGGCAACCCTGCTGTGGAGAAAAAAGTTTTTCTTCATAAACACCTTTGATTCCAATTTGTGTGAGAAAGCATGGGATTAGATATCTCTCAATTGACAAAGGCATTTTTTTACAAATCCTTGCTCGTGACGTTTGACTTGTCGTTAATCACCAAAGGTTTTGTGCAGTTCGCCTGCATTATGACGTAACACCACTATGATTGTTCTGCCACTCGGAAACAAATATTTCGTCACATATACAGGTTAGAAATGCGCTAACCGGATTGCTGACAAAGCTTGCATAGTAGACGTGGAAATAGGATCAAGTTGCAAATCTTTGTCTGCAGGTGACAATATACTCCTCGCCCGGTAAGACGAAAGAACTGGGTTTCGCCCTCGACATTGCACTTCAATCACTGGAGTTCTACGCCAACTTATTCAAAATACCGTTTCCTTTGCCAAAGATGGACATCATCGGCATTCCAGATTTCGAAGCTGGTAAAACTGCTGTTTTTTCTGCCCCGTCTACCACGCGCTAACTGTTTGACCAAATCCCTTTTATCAGTTCCTGCTGAAATAAATATTGCATCGGATTCCAGGCGGCGTTGCTTATTAGCGCTTCGCGCGTTTGTTACTGTTATGTCGGAATTGCATCGCCTTTGCATTGCTGCTTTCACCTTAATCCAGGTTAACTTTGTATATGATTATGCTGATTCGAAAGAGCGATTTTCTTAGTTGAAAGAAGTCTGCAAACGATGCAAATGACAATCGCGATATATGTTTTACTGCTGACCGCTGGTCCACCACGGTGGTCCCAAACGGCGGGTTACGACTTTGGGGACGATTTTTTCCCATCTGGAGGCTTGTAACAACAGAAACTGACAAAGAGTAATTTGAAATTTAAGGTGTTCTACGCCAAAACTCTTCTAGTGGTCGTCGTCGAATAATTAGCTTTCACAGTATTTCTGACCGCTCAATCCAAACATGCATCTACTGTAAGTCCTGCAAGCCCGCGGCAGGTTTTGTGACGTCACAATGGGTTGCCGGGATCAGACTATTTCAGTTGAGTTGAAAACCGTTAGCAAGCCTGCACAACTCAGAGAGCTCGAAGGCCCAAATTAATCAACAAAAAAGTCTGTTTCGTTGTGCAGCGATTTGGAAAGTTTCTGGATTGACAATTAATTCTACCCGAAGTCGGGCTTTTGCAACATTTTCTTCAATTGAGAAAGCTCTCAGGGGCCACAAAAAAGCTCTCGCGGGCCGCATGCGGGCCGCGGGCCATATGTTGTTGTGGCCTGCGTTAGATGGTTTCACTTCAGTGTTCATTGCACGCGTCAAATCGTGAGTTGCGTTTGCCCTTGACTGCGCATTTGAACAACGCTTAGCGTCTTGCTAGTTTGCGTTGAGCAGTGCCAGAACGTTGTTATTTTCTGACAAAGGACGAAAAGGGCCCGCAAGCCATTCCAGCGCCCTAGGCAAGATCCATTTTCAGCGTCCCCTCATAGCTTATGACGTCATGCGATCAATTGCCAACCGATCATATATTTGGTAAACGCAGATAGATACATTTTCTTTGCACATCTTAAAATTACGGGTGGGACCAAGGCAAGGTCCATTCCAGCACCACGCTCCCGAAAAAGACCCTTAGGACAATTTTTGACATCAAACTAGTTTATAAGATGCATGCCGAGTTTATTTGAAAGCCGCATTCGCATAAACAAAAACTCTAGCATAGGCCTCAGAAAACCTTTTCCCAGTCTGATTTCGTAACAATCAACGATGTTCCGCTTACGTAATAAACCTCTCACGTTCGCGAAGGTCACCAATGTTGGTCATGGTGCGTGCCAGCTGACACGCACTTGCACACACTTATGTTTGTTACATAAATTACGGTGGAGTGTCCTATAATCGAAATCTGACTAGTTAGCTAGGTCAGTGGTCCGCAACANGTGGGTCATGACCCCAAATTTGGGTCGCAAGACCTTCCACTCTGGGCAGTGGCGTAGCCAGACCAAAATTTAGGAGGTCCAAAATGTTTGATTTTGTACGAGCAACAGTATTTCGTTTGGGATACCGCCTATCACAGCACAAAATGACTAGATATGCTAAAACGTTTTGAGGGGCATGGCCTCTTGTGACCCCTAGTTACTCCTGTGACTGTGCGTCGCGAAGTAATTTTGCTTGGCATTTTAAATTTGCCATTCGCAGTAGACAGAATAAATGCAATCTTTTACTGCTTTATGTTTTAAGTTTCATATAATTTTGTGCAAGAAAATTGCTACTGTCACTTGTAGTCTTAAAATTGATATTTAATTGAAAAGTATTCCACAAAATTATATGATCATAAATGTTTGGGTTGTGAGAATTTAGAGCTATTTTTTAGGTTCGCCCCAAAAGGTATTTGCGCACCCTTTGCTGGGCTACTAACGCTAAAACTGCTGGCGTTTCGGCAGTGTTTCCAAATCTGACTATACTGGATGGCTGAAACATGATTTAGAGATGGCTTCGACACAAACTTACTTCGGTGAAAACGGCACAGCTAGAAAAAATTAAGAAATGAGAAGAACAGAGATAATAACCTTAAAATTTTTCATTGAGCTTGATAAAGTATGGCCTGTAGGGCATGCTTTGCTGACCCGGATGGCACCGCATTGATAATCTTGTGAGCACCTTGGGCAAGATCCATTCCAACGACCACCCCTTCTATACAAAGATCCCTAATCTACACAGACCCGTAGCCAGGTTGTAAGGCTTTGGGGTCAAAATACACTTTAGGGGAGAATTATTTTTGTTTTTTACTATATGTTTAACACAAATTTTTCTGGACATAGTAGAATTTGGGAGGAGCAAAAATTTTTGTGGGGGCACTGCCGTCGCGCGCCCCTCGTGGATACACTGCAAAAGTTTATTACATGAATGAAATTTATACCAAACTGCGACATAACTTACTTAGTACCGGTATATATGAAATTGAAAATAATAGATAAAATGTTAACCCTTCTTGCAGCAAACCTGAAAGAGTGCCGTACCTCTATCTTCTCATGAACGTGAGTTATTCACTTTTATCATGTTCAATATCTTTTCTTGGTATACGTTCGTGACTCTCTAAACCACATAGTTATATTTTTTGGTCCTTTTTGGCGCCACCTGTGGCCCAATGCCCTTGGCAGGCATGAAGTTCGCCCAATGGTAGCGCCGGCACTGAGGACGAGCGCGTACAAACAGAAGTTGCAAGTGAAAATTCCTTGTTAGAAAATAAACTAGTTTTACATTAGTTGCAAATGTACTTTATTACGAGTTACAAACGTCATTATGACACGTTTTAAGTGCGAATTACAAATTGGATGCCTACCTATGTATCTGCGTGGTGATGACTTGTGGAAGGATAAGAAAAAAATGCAGCTGCTGCTGAAATCACAGATTTTGTAAAAAACGCAAATGGCAGCATGAAATAATTGAGGGCTAACGAAGTGCTACTCGTTGCAGTCACCGTAATTCTTTCGTATTAGGAGTGTGTAGAACGGTAACCGGTAAAAGCATGTGAGGGAGCATTGTTGATATGTTTAAGAGGTTGTGAAACATTGCTGCCATACCATGCTTTAAACAACACTAGAAGATCGAAAAGGATGTTAAGAGCTTGTGAATAGCTAGCGGTGTTCATGTTTCCATGAGAATATATGATTTTATTTGCCGTGGTTACTCATGAACAAAAGATCCTTTATTCGTGAAGGATGACGCGGAAGAAAAAAGAAAACAAACAAAAAGCTCAAAATGCGTTTTTTTGTTGCGGAGAAGTTGTACTGTGACGTGTTGGGCTTCATTTGCTTAATGTATTTCGTTTGCGTTGTTGTTGTTTGTGTGGTCATAATGAACAGTGCGGCAAATCGGCAAAGATGTGAAGTGAAGAAAATTCGTGAACTTGTTTTACAACAATACGCTTCAGCAAAAATTCATACCAAACAATAAAACTGTGCCAGGCTTTGCATTTCGCCAAGCGAGGTCATCTTGCTGTGATCTTTGTAGGAAATCATGGCGGCAAAGCTGAGATTTCGTAAATAGAGTTGAAGGTGATTTGAAAATATTTATTACATTTAAATTGATCGCTGAACTTATTAAAATCCTTAAATCAATGCATTGTTCTTTGGACTTTATGGTGGTTAAAAGAAAACAAATCTGTGAATTTTGCTAAGTTTTGCAAGGAAAAATATAAAAAAATATTTTAAGAGAAGAAAGAACTTTTTTTGCGATATAAACAATTAAAGACTACAGAGATTTAAACAGGAAAATGTTTTGTATCCTTATTACTTTTCGCCTTCAGGAGCCATGGAGAATTGGGGCCTTCTTATGTTTAGTGAGTCATCACTGCTGTACAATCCAAACACGTCTACCGTTTCCAATAAGCAGTGGATCGCAACCACAGTTGCTCACGAGATCTCTCACCAGTGGTTCGGAAACCTGGTC
>JGI24158J21664_10011824_pt1 | contig 11586 bp, 8 predicted proteins | sample Ectturendosymbi3_FD_21664 | JGI IMG/M metagenome (IMG submission 21664)
GCACCATTGAGGAGGAAACAAAACTTTGATCTCAGACATTTCAAGCTAGCAAAGCGCTCAGTAGCAGCTTGCGGCCGCTATCTCCGTTTGCATGTGTGCCTTGACAACCGGCGGGCACTTGCTGAACGGCTCTTCCACAGCGCGGCTGCGGAGCGGCCCGGGAATTTCCCATGACCGTACCCGCAGTGCAGTGTGCATCGGCCTTAAGAAGAAAAAACGCAAGGATCTGGCAGTGTTAGCAAAAACGCCGCGACTGAATCGCTTTTTCTGGCTAAACGTTCAAGCAGTGGCGTTAACCAGAGCACCTGAAAATTAAGGTGAAAATCAAGAGATTATCTTGGAAACAAGTTTCACACTCAGCCTGGCTGGCCATATTAACATGTTCTTTTTCCGGTGTTTTTGTTTGTAATCTAGGGTTTCTGCTTATTGTTCGGGTGAATGTTGTTTCTTGCTGAATCACTCTGTAGTCTATGAAATATTTTTTCTTAGTCAAAATATACCCTAGTATCCATATCACCAATTCCCTTCTCGGAGCTAACTGTATGTGAATTTGAGTAAGCATATTCTCGACTTCCGGAAAAAAAACAAACGGGAACCTTGCTAATCAGCGAAAGCATAACCTTTACAAACGATGACGTCATGAGTCACATCATAGGGGCCCTCCAGTAAAAATTGCCCCGGGCCCCCCTACCCTTTAACATCAACTTTAAACCAAGATAGAAATTTATGAAACTTTCGAGGGGCGCCCAACGAGACAAACTGTTTTGCAGGTTTTTTTTCGGTGTCCCAGCACCTTAATTTTATTTTTGCATGATATTGTTTAATGTTTGTGCCAATAAACTCTCTCTCTCTCTCCCTTTAATCTGGCTCTGACCAGGGGCCTCAAACTCAAATTGCTCCGAGGACTTCAAAAAAACCTGGGCCACATTATAACGCTGACGCAACAAAGGTGGTACCTGAGCCTTACTAGAAACAGTTTTACATCTTTTTTACAGTGAATGGAACTGTGAGTTATAGGGAATTTATCTCTAGCCTTTTCTGCGTTTTTTTTAATGAACTTGTTGACTCGCTAGCCTAGCACTTTTAAACACCGATGAATAAACTAAGTAGCCTAAATGTTAATTATTTCAAAATTCCCAAAAAGCATCGCGAGCCGCACAAGGTGCTCTCGCGGGCTGCGTGTTTGAGACCTCTGCCATAGACACTGTTTAGCAACAACAACATTCTTCCCAGATATTTATGTGTTACGATTAAAACCGCAATGTAACAGTTTAATCACAATCATGTTGAGCGTTACAGTTTTCATCAATGATTTCATACTAACTTTCCGGCGAGAAAAAAAAGCTTGGGTCAAGTAATCACAATCCGATCTGTGCATAGTCTAAAAGTGTTACAACTTTCATCTAATGTTAATTGCCACCCTATCCTACTGTACATGTGAAATCGGGTAGTCTCAGCAGCAAAATCTAACGTATGTAGGAAGATGGTTTTCATTTTGGATGTGCTGAAGACATTGACACTGCCATTACCGGTACTTACAGATAGCTTGCAATCTGTTTCATCGATAAAGCGCATGTAACCTAAATGAAAAAATTGAATTTTTCCATGTCAATTGGATTTTGGTATTTAAACACTCATGGGTTAAAAAAAAGCTTCAACAGCTTACGCTCGAATGGCTAGAATCAGCAGTTTCCAAACTTTTTTAAGCACTACCCACACCTGAGTTTGGTGAACATGTCTCCAAGAACATATGAAAATAAAAAAAGAACATATCGGCGATTTTTGGCAGGTGTTACTGAGTTCGTTTTTCACGTCAGTATTCCACTCTTTTCTCAAATAACTATACGCTATAGACAAATACAAACAGTGGTAAGGTTGAAAATACACAACTCCTGTTTGGATCGCCTCGGCATGGTCCATTTTTTGACCCTTTGACACCCTTGTTCGGTTTGGACCGATACTGGGCTAGATTAACTAACCCACAGTTGCATTAAGTTGCGGAAGCCTGCAGATCCGTTGCGAGAATAGATTGTAGCTTCCTTTTCACAAACACACAACCATTTTCACACTTTGTGTAGACTGCGTGGGTCAAGCATAAGCAAGTTTGTTTGACATTTGTAACTTTTGCAGTGCATTTCATAGTGTTTAATGACATGAAATCCAAATATCTTTGAAACGCGTTCAGGTATTCTAGCTTTAACGTTTTCAGCTCCATACATCAACCCGTCACTCAAGAATTGGATAAGATCCACGTCTTATTTATGCGCGCAAGTTTTGTAGACCAACTTCGGGAGTCAGTGTCTAAAGCAAAGTCGCTACTCCGCTTCGATTGAACGTGTGTTGGAATACATCAGAAGCGTGTAATTATAAAAACGCAATCATAATGGCAGCTACAATGACAACTGCAACATTGGCTTCAACAGACATACTGCAGAAGGCATGCATAAAACATCGAGATATTCACAAGCGCTCTTACATGAACGTTTTACGAACAAATGGTGGCTTTCATTAAAAATAGAAACTTGGAACTTTATTAAAAACAAACTTTTACAATTCAAGGAAAATGGACGATGTATTTGCCGGCTAAAATGTGAACATATTATTAAAAAAAGAGCGCCAGAAAAATGCACCTTTCATGGCTGATGCTTTAAACAAGGGGCATTAAATAATCAAATGTTGAGACTTGGTTGTGTGATGTAATATGGAATTACTTGGATCACACTGCTGGAGTAACTGACCAAAAAGTGAGAATCCCTGCCACACAATATTGTAAAGATATGGACGAAGAAAATTTCGTTACTGAGATGCGGCATTTGCTTTTCGTAGGTTCAGCTAATTTTGGAAGAGTAATTGCTTTAGCAACACTTGGCCAAAACTTTGGTTTCATTGCGTCGTTACCATGCGCACCTGATACTTAACATAGTTTGCTCAACTAGTTATCGAACTAACTTTATCATATTTTGAACCGATTTAAACTTTTGCAAATGCATTTGGAACGCCATTAATTTTTACATAGCAAAGGACGACGCAGTGGTCTCAACCTTTTTCAAACAAATTGGTCGCTTGTTAATGTAGTTCGAAAGCGTTTGTACATCTCCGTGCTATGACCATAAGTGCAATTTTGTTGTAAAATGTGACGGGGACAGCTTGGCGTGAAACCAGTGTACAGTATTACAAAACCTAAAGAGAAAAATGTGGGGGAACGTGGCATATTATATCCCCACTACCTCAAAAAGTGGGGTGGACGCGTGTCCCCCACCTAATTGCGTCCATGGCTATGACCACATGCTTGAACTTCTTCAGGATAGGGTTACAATTTTTGGTGAGGTGTTTGGAATGAGTGTCGTGCTGATGACCAGTACAAATCTTTGCGATTGGCCGAAAAACGAAAACTTACTGAAAACCAGAGGAATACTATCACCGGAATATAAGCTAAGTGGGAGTCCGGTTTTTGCATTTAGCTTTCCAGGGAGGGGAAATTTGCCCCACGACCATCCTCGTCAGTTACGCCACTGCAACAAACACCTTAAATATCGATTTAACAAAAGGAAGAAATTTTTTAAATTTCTGTTACGTCAACGCTTCAAACCTTTTATCAGTCAAATGACATCTACCAGCCTTGAACTTTCATCCAACAACGCTGAAAAATCGTGTGTGAGTAATTTCGAAATTGGTAATTATTTCTTCAAACAGCGGGTTACGATGTTTTCAGCTGTATGGTGGCCTTTGGATTGTCTGCAAGCGCAGCATAGCATTGTGCGGCTTTAATTTGAAATGAACAGTGATGTCAATATAGCTGCACATCTGTCTATTGGACAAAAAGTCAACGGTCGACAAAACCTCACTAGATTCGTTGAGTTTTTTACCAGTATCCGTGGATGACCTCTGTTGAGATGCTATAGTTACCAGCGTTGTAGAAAGGTGCTTTCGACTTGGCTTAAATTACGTTATTCCTCTGGAAAAAAACTTATTTATATAAATTTTGGTACTAATCATATATGTTATCTACTCCAGCACTTACATTCACAGATTCACTCTGAATATCTATATATGAAACGAACACCTCTCCTCATAATGTACTGCTATCTCTTCTGTTGCAAGTCTCAGCTGGTTTTCAAGAAAAGCTCTTATTTTTGTTGCTACGCTCACTAGACTCACTACGTTACTTCTGACAGGCAACAGGAAGGTTAGCTAGAACAAAACGAGAATTCGCTACAAACGCTGTGCTGTCGCTGGACTATCTGGATTTAATGCGCACAGACAGCCAAACGGCCTCCCCTGAAACATAACCACAATAAACGATGATAAAAGAGAAAATCCAGCCACCGAAACTGCGGTTCATCGCACAGTGATGCAGGGTGAAGATATAATCATGAAAGTAATCGTCGATTACGATCACATGTCATTTATAGTCAGTTCAGTCGATTACGATTACTCAAAAAACTGTAATCGATTACGATTACCCCATGCCTGACAGATATACGGCCCAAACTCAAATGGGTCGTACACGGAATTTGTGGACGAAACTAGTGATACCTTGCGAATGATTAAAAGTAACGAATCCGCGGTCCTGGGAGGCTTCAGTGCATACACTGGGAACGATACAGGGTTATGTTTGGATGTGATCGGCAGACATAGTGATGCTGACGTGAACGATAACGGAGTGCCCTTGCTGCTGCAACAACACTTTCTTCCAACACTGTGATGTGCACACAAGTACACCTGATGCAGAAATTCTTTGGGTCAACGGTAACTTATTGATTTCTGCATAGTTTCAGCTGACTTACACCGTTCAGTATTGGACATTCATGTCGAACGAGGTGCAGAACTGTCGACCGATCACGATACTTGCTTGTCTGCAACTTGCATCTGGAAAAGCCTGGAGGACCTACGCAAACGCGCAGGACCAGAAGATTTTAAGTGTGAAACCCTGGTGGACATTCCTCACTATGAAAAGTCCAAAATGCAATCTTGGGAGAATTTGGGACATAAACTGGATTCTAATTAATGGCAATCCTTGAATCAAGTAATTCTTTGGCTGACTCATCATTGTCAGATGGCCTGGTGTTTTGGAAAGACACTGAAAGATGAGCAAACTGAGGTGATCATCCCCATAGACTAAAAGGAAGACATGAAGAATGTACCAACTTTCGGGGCATATCTCTACTTAGCCTCTATGCTAAATGAATGCCAAGTGCCTTGAAAAAAGATGCCGTGAAACAACTGAAATGAAACTGGATGATATGCAGTTCGGTTTTCGTCCTGGCCATAGCACTACAAATCATATTTTCATTCTCCAGTAAGCTTTCTAAACATCATGGGAGTGTGCCAAAGACGTCTACACATAGTTTGTTGACCTCAAGAAAGCATACGACCAGGTTCCTCACGAAAGGCTTTGGGGCAGGACCGCAACCAGAGGGAAACCGGGCAATTGCCCCACCCTCGAAATTGTCAAAAATGTGCTCAGTTGTTTGGTACTAGGGGAGCATTGCGGGTCAGTTTTTAAACCAATGTTTGTTGCGAATTCAGATCCTCACCTTAACCTATGGCCATGAATCATGGGTAATGACTGAGATAATACTGACCCAAGTGTAAGTGGCACAGATGACATTTTAGCAAATTGTTCACGGCGTGACAGTTCGTGGCAAAGCGCATAGGTTGGTAAAACCCTGAAACTTTTTCGGATCGAGAGATCTTAGCTTCGTTGGTTTGGCCATGTGTCTAGAATGTCTCACGTAACATTGGCGAGGCAAGTTCTGCTAGTTGCACCCATGGGAAAGCAGTCCAAATGTCTTCCAAGGACCAGGAGATGCGACTACATCTCCAACCTTGCTTGGTCCCGTCTTGGTGTTGAGGCAGCAGAACTATCTGAGATTGCTGTTGTATTTCGAGTCCTACGGCTGCTGTCCCAGCGACACTCTCCGGAAGAAACGCGCGCACGAAAACGAATGAATGAAAACTGAAATGAATGGATTTGCTGGAAGCAACCGCCGGATTAGGTACAGGTGCGTTCGTCCGATTTCTTTTAGAGGGCTAAGTCGGTTCAGAATAAGGAAGGGATGGACAGCTCAGAATAAATTACTGCGGTATTCCAGAATTATCTCGGAACAGTTGCATCGAATACAGAATCCCATTCTGAATCTTTTGGTTTTCAGCAATGGGGAAAATCCTGCATTAGGACAATTTATTATTCACAACAGAATAGCCCAGTCAAAGCACAAGTTTGTTACAGCACAACATGTTACAGCGCAATACCGTGTTTTTAAGGTGTTTTGAGAGACCGTTTCGATCTCTCAAATTTTCCAATAATCTCTCAAAATAGAGTAGAAACTCGCTTTGCTACCACCATCAAAATACCGTTTACACTAAGACCTTGCTTTACTACCATCTCAGTAACCAGAAAGTAGTTGTGGTCTCTTTAAAATGTCTTCTCGCTCAGCAAGGTCAATCCTTTGAATAACCTGGTGCAATATATTAAGACATCCTAAATGTCAGCCCGCTAAACGAGAACCCCGTTCAGTAGTACTCTAAAAGCGACTGCTATAAAGGTGACCGTTTAGAATTGTTGCGCTACAAGCCTACCGTTCGACATTATATGGCTATGCTATTAATTTCAAATTAATTAATTGCCCATCCCTGCTCTACTCTATCCAGACTCCTCTATTTAATCTAACACCTTTAAAATCTTCAGTAACCTTTATTAAGACTTCCGCGTTCTCTCAGTGGAGAGTCGGGTCGTGCTTCGCACCTCGTGTATAAATTCGATAAACAAATTGCGAGGTGCAATAATTCTCAGATAAAGATCCTAATTTGTTTGAATTCCTGCACATACTAGCTGCTTAGGCATCAAAGTCGAAACTGCAAATGACGTATTAGCCGAACAAAACGCTTCTAAGGGATAGAAAAAGGTGACGAATTGAGCAAGTTGACAATTTAGGTGAACAGAAATGTACACAAAAGATGGGGATTCTGCCGGGACCGATGAAAAAGTAGCGAATTTGCGAATTAAACATTGACGAATTAGACAAATTCTACTGCACATGTCTTGCCCTGACCCACACGGTGTTTTCTCGCTGAGACATTTCGGTCGTTTGTCCCGTAATAGTATTAACACTCGCTGTAACGGTATTCATTAGCCTACCTTTTTAGACATTATGACTGAAAAGACTTAATTTTGCTCGGTCCTTCAAAAATTTGGGTTTATGAATGGAAAAATAAACCCAGCCACCACATACAACTAATAGCAATTAGATTGTCGCTGCACGCACCAAAAACGCAAAAACAGTGAATAAATCTCATTCATGGTCTGTTCTTCTCTACTAGAAATGAGTCTTGAGTCGGTGATAACCGCATATACAAACAAATAAAAAAGGCAAGACGTAACTGCCACTGCTTTGCAACGTCATTACATGTGGTTTTGTTTTTCTTATGCGATTCCATTTTTATTAAACCACTAGTAAAGCTCTCAAAACAACATAAACTCCATGAGTTTTGCCGTTTATATATGAACACTGCCGAAATTAACCAGCTTTTTAGTCCTAACGAAGAGACATGAATGTTCCAAACACGAGCATTTTTCAGGAAGTGGAAAACACGAAACACAATCTCAAAAAATGGCGATTGCATCATTTTTGTGAAAAAATTAAAATTTATATGTTCAATACAAATTGAATAAAAACAGTTAAGTAGTAACCTCAGACTATATGTTACCCAAAAAAGTTATCTGAAAGAATCACGCATTCCCAAGTGGGAAAACACCATATCAGTATTTTTGAGCCGTTTTTGGTTGTCAAAATGACACCCTAAATTTTTTCAATGACATCCTAAATTCTGAAAGCCAAAATATGGTTTTGGCTTTCCTTGAAGTAAAACGATTTGAAGGAAACATGTTTTCCTGGACCTGGCTATTGCAACAGACGGCTGCAATAATTTTGTGCGCAAAATTTGGAAGCGAAAATTGTAAGTATGGTATCTGTGCACTGTCAGGCACACCACCTCGCTTCGGCCTGTTGCTTTCCTGCTGCAGATTTGTACAGTATGGTGTACGGAGCTGCGAAACCACTTTAATGCAATTACGAAAGTGCTTTACTGTTTCACCGTTGCGATCGGCTTGTCTGGCGATGCATCAAACTACAATGAAGACAAAAGGTCAGCAGTTGCAACAGGCATGCAAAACAAGGTGGTTGTCGAGTGAGGCAACAGTGAGAGCTAGGAGTGAGTTTTGGGTATTTGGGCCGCACTGAAGCAGCTGTCAGAAAATAAAAATGATGCAATGTAAGTTGTTTTACTGCGACTTTATTAAAACAAAAATTTTCAACATGGCGCTTTCCTTTTGTCAACGTTGCCACTTCACCTGACAGAACTAAGCAAAGTTTTTCAGGCAGGATGTTTTAACTTTGCACAGATGAAAGATTCCGTAGAATTGTGCATCAATAAGCTCTCTTATGTCGCTGCTAAATCCGAGTGTGATAGTGAATTAGAAGAACTTAAAACGCCGGATGGTTTAGCTGACTCGTGTGTGTCAAGCAGGGATGTAGTGCTAACAAAAAAGGTGTAGGAACGCACCCAAACAACTAGCCATTTTAAAATAGCTTCAAACTCATTTCAAAGCAAAACATGAAAGCGGTGTGGGAACGGCGTTCCCACACGTTCCCACCCCACTACACCCCTGGTGTCAAGTGTCATGGCGTTTTGGAAAATCACCGAAAGATTGGCAAATTGATCAACCCCACACACAACATGTGAGACAGGAGTGAATGCACCAAATACCAGGGTATCTATTTGCTTAGCCTCCCAGGAAGAGTGTATGCCAAGTTTGTTGAAAAAAGATAAGGCAAAAAATTTCAAGCAAAGCTGGAGGACACCCAGTCCGTTTTCCGTCGCGCCTGTGGGATTACAGAACAAATTTCCACTCTCCAGCAAATTTTCGATAAATCCTGCCAAAGACGCATACACATGTTTTGTCGACCTCAGGAAAGTACGTGGCTAGGTTCCTTGAGAAAAGCTTTGGGGGGTGTTGCGGAAGTACAGTGTTGATGGGTGCAGCCTGCTGGCCGTCAAGTAACTGCATTCCTACTCAGAAGATTGTGTCCGTATCGACGGAGTGGAATCACAACCATATTTGTACGGACACTTGCGTTTTTGTGAAAATCAGTTAAAAAGCTCCACAATGACACCTTTTTGAAAACCTTACTGCTATATAACCTATTTTTGATTAGAATTATGACTGAAATTATGCCTTGTTTCATTAGCACAAGAATACTTGCTCATTTTTGGCTGATTAAAAAAGTAGTTTTCAAGCCTTTATCAAACCTGGTGAATGCAAAATAGTTATGGGGATATCTGATAGGTGGTGTGTAATCGATAGCGAGATGTAACATGAAATTTTTTTATGTATGAAGGCAAATGCTTTTAAAGCTGATGCAATAAGCAATGCAGAAAAGATAGCAGTAATGCTTAGGTTTGAAGTAAAAGCTTATCTAGTCGTTCAGAAATACTATTTTGAAAACATGTGGCACACATCTATTTAAGTGTTTAGAACAATTTTTATTATTCTTAAATTATTCCACGGAACTGCTTTATTTTGTCAATATGTTCCGCCCTAAGGTGTGATTTTACACCTGTTGCCATTACGGCAAACTTGAAACCACAATTTTGCAAACACATCAGGCGCAAAAACAATATTACTCAAATTACTCCATAATGTGCAATTCAAGTAAAGCTTGTAAAATTGGGGTGAGAAATCAGTAGCTGTATTACAGTGAATGCCATTTGTGAAAACTCCAACTTATACACAATATGGTTAACATTGGTGCAGTCTAAAGCTTAAAAATAACATAAACACTGTACAAACCAGGTGGGTACTTTTCCATTCTTTTTGCTTCAACAGAAAAAAAAGCAGTTAATCAGATACAAATTAATGCTATCAGAGATATTGTAATCTGGAAAATGCAAAAGCATATCGTGATGTAAGTTATGGTTGCAAAAGCAAATTGCAATGTTAAGTAAATCAACAAACAATTTTGGCTGAAAGTATTTTATTGTTTAGGTCAGCAACATACTTGCAAAATCACTGTCAATGCAGTATTTATTAAATAATTACCTAATAAACAAATTGATTAGTTAATCCCTAGGGATTCATTAGGGGATTAATTAATTGTTGTTTCTGACCATGACTTGCTACCCACAAACACTGATGGCCAATCAAGGCCTCTGAAGATGCAGATTTTCGCCTAAATTTTAAAAGAAAAAACAAAGAAAGTACCCCTTGTATTTTTTTCAGGCCCCGATGACATCATCTAAAAATCCCTTGACCCCTACCCACTCACGACAACACTCAAAAAAAGTTCAAATGCAAAAGTGACCAGATTTTTTTAATCGAACCTAGGAGGCTTTCTGCTTCTTTAGAGGGTACAACGAACTCTCTAGCTCTATCATTTGGAAAGTTACGACTGGACCTGTTTTTTTCTCAGTCATAGACTGAAATGTTTTTGAAATCATCAAAATTATTACCTCATTTTGGTCAAAATGTCTGAAACAGAGGCTAATGAACACTGTTATGGCAAGTTCTAGTACAACTGTGAGACAAATGACCAAAATCTCTCAGCAAAAAAAACAGGACTGGACCAAGTCAAAGCCACTGCAGTGACTTTTCACTCCATACAGGGTTAAGCGAATCAGCCAAATGGGCTCTGCTTTCATCTATTTGCGATGATTCCATCTGGCACATAGTGTATTCAAGTAACTAGTATCCGCACAGGTGAAGAGTATGAATCTATAAACAAATTTTTAATAGAGTGCACAGTGAGTACTATTTGCCTGCTTTCATTCTCTTTACAGTTGTATTTCATGTTTCTACTCACTTTCTTAAAAAAATACTCATTTCACTTTGATGCATATGCATGTTGAAATGTGTTTTTGAAGCTGTTTCTCACAAATAAATTTGTTCAGTTTGTATTCCATAAAAGTGTGTCATAAATGAATTACCACAGCTAAATGCTGAGTTGAAATTTCTATGGGTGTGCGAAATCCATGACATCACAAAATATTATGTGAAAACCTGCTTAAATTGGTAAAATAATATCGGTTGAAATATCCCAAAGCGACTCTCACAACAGTGTCAAGTTTACAGATAACTCACGATTATTCGATGACATTACGACTTATAATTTTTCAAAATTTCTAAAAAACTTTTACAGAATAAACCGGAAACATTTGAAGTGGAAAACACACAGTTACTGTATTTATTCGAGTATAACGCGCAAAATTTTGTACGGAATTTTAATCAAAAATTAAGGGTGCGCGTTATACACAAGTTTTTTCATCAGCACGCTTTATTTTTATTTCTTTTTTCTCTTTCATAATCTTTCTGCAGCCTTTACTCATTCTTTTCGCTGCAATGCGCAATCTTGTTTCTTTCTTCTTTCTCTTTAAAAATGCTTTGGTAATTCTTAGTCTCTGTGCATGCTTTGGTAATTCTTAGTCTCTGTGTATGTTATCAATAAATGTTTTGTTACAGCCACATGTCTTCAACAGCAGTTTTTACTTTCTATCTTTAGTCAGAGCTAAGAAAAAAGGAAAAAAATG
>JGI24158J21664_10011827_pt1 | contig 11584 bp, 12 predicted proteins | sample Ectturendosymbi3_FD_21664 | JGI IMG/M metagenome (IMG submission 21664)
GTTACGAGCCATTCCAATAGCCAGGAGAAATTCGGAATCAACGAAAAGAAAATCATTGGATGAGGAAAAACGTCTCACGACTACGTTTGCAACATGGACAGCATGTGTGGAAAGCCGCTTAGTTCATTAACACGATGTGTTTTTTCTCAACTCCATGAGAACGGTTCGGCAGATAGTTATGCGGTACCATGACAATAAGCTTAGGAATACGTGAATAGAGAAGTTGAAACGGAGAAAGTGCAAGTTCTGAGAAAAGAGACGGAAGTAAGGCGAAAATGAAGGAAGGCGAAAAGAGAACGAACTACTCTAACGCGAAAATCGACTATGGGATCCATAACAACCTTAGGAAGAAAAGTTGAAAGGGAGCACAAATTCTGAGAAAAGGAAAGAAGGAAGTAATGCGAAATGAGAAGGAAATACAGAAATTCGAAAAATTACTGTCGAGGAGCACTGTCCTAGTGGTGTTATAATATATTTTAGATGTCACTGTTCCACCTAACACTGAGGCAGAGCTGATACTTTGCTTTTCACTGTGGGGTCGGCAGTGCATAATACATTGGACACAATCTCGTGGCTTAGTGCAGAATTCACATATCGTGATCATGGCAGTCGACTTCATACTTTTACTTTGGGTCTTTGTTGGGGCAAGTGAAGGACACTGAGGTATATTTGTTTCAGCCAGGTCAGGTCAGACTTGTGGAATTGACTGAGAGTGAAGGAGAGAAGTGACATGAATGCTAAAACCTGCTTTCGCCAAATGCTTAGGTTTAAGTATCCAGGTAACAAAAGCGCTGAAATCAGGTTGCGGAGTCGGACTCCTAACAACACTAGGAGTCGGATTTTTAAAAAATATTTATTTCATTTGACTCGACATTGAAAAAATATTTATTTCATTTGACTCGACATTGACTCGAGCTTGCCAACCAATGACTCGATGTGACTCTCGATAATTCTTGTGACTCGACATTGACTCGAGCTTGCCAACCAATGACTGGATGTGACTCGATAGTTCTTGTGACTCGACATTGGCTTGCGCAGCGGACGTTTATTGACAGACCAGTGCGCTTGAAGTAAGCGGAGCTCATCAACTAATCCAACCGTAAGCCAAAGACAGCGCTCACTCGCTTGCTTCCTTGAGATATTCCGTGCATTCCGTGTTTTCTTCTGAGCGACCTTCAAAAAGTTTGCGCGTGGGTCACGCACAGCAAGTGAAATTATCACCGCTTGTCCATTTCAGTTATTGTATGGATCGCGAAATTCACTGCCTTGGTTTGCCTTGCCCGGACAACTACCTCCCTCCAGTCATGCCGTGCACCATTCGCTACTGGGAAAGGCAAAATAGCAAAAAATACAATCCTTTCCTTCTGAAACCATCACGTGAAACGTGCAACTTGGAAATAGAGAAAGCTTTGGGTACGTCAAAACAGACTCACACGTAGCTTATATTAGCTATATTATTGTGCATCATTTGAATCTATACATACTGTTTTTAAGCAGGTGACCAAGGGGTGGCATTGTGCAGCCACTGAACTGCGTGGTTTGATTATTATAAAAGGCTAGCTCTACCTCGGCTGCAAGCCCGCCCATTGTATTGAATGATACGCCTTTAAGATGTTACGTTATCACCGCCTTTGCAGTCAAGCAGCATAAACACCATGGAATTGCCAAAACATTCTGGAGCTATTGAGTGTACCAGATGACTACCAAAATGCGGGATAAACAACCAAAAAAGAAATTTCGATCAGGATTCATAGGAATCATAAGCTTTTTGTATTTTTGTCTATCGAAAGAAATCCTTTACCAGCTAAGAATCAGACACTCGAAGATCTTACCTAGTATACGTTTAGCCTAATAAGTAGGTATCATCAGCTCTTATTCAAATAGACCATGATTTGATTACTGAACTCTTTTTTTTGATCACTGATCTTTTTCGAGTATTTTTAAGGAAATGCTTTACATTTCGTGATTGCTCCAATAGATGATTAGAATGTGATTTCATCATATTTTTAAAGTGAAACAATTGTATGATAACTGAGTTTGTGTAAACTATCAGCCACGTAAGATTATGTCAAATTAAGTCAACTGCCACTGACCGTAGCGAAGGAGAAACTATCGTATAATTCATTTTGACACAGATGTACTGTTGGGGTTGGAATGGTAGAGCTAAGTGTGAAGACCAGATATGAAGATCTAGACTTTATAGTTTTCGTTTGATTGCAAAAACTTGAACGAATTTTTTCTTTTTTGACTACTTGCCAGCAATAGTTCTTGTGTTATTGTCATGGGCTGATGTTAGATTCTGGTGTGTTTTATTGATGTGAAGAAATGAAATCTACTGTAGCTACAATGGAAACCAGCGGGTTTCTGTCGATGGCATGTTTAGTGAAGAATATTGGAAACAAATTTTTCGACTTCCTGTTGCAGACCTTTGTCCTCCGTCAAAGCAGAACAAGTGCGGATATACGTGTGATTCGATCTGCCACTCATGGCGGGCAGCAACCTATGAGTGTGTGCATGGGTCTGACAGCGAGTGCTGCCTCACTTGTGGACAGACCATCACGAAGTGTTCATCGGGACAAGTGTTGCGGGACGAAAATACATGCTGCTCTCCACAAGACTGCACGTGCTTACTGCCGAACGGGAACATCCTGGCTGTAAGAAAGTTTTTTCGTTGATTAGATTCGCCGGTGATTCTCATTCATTTTATTCTTCGTCTCAGCACAAGGTTGCTTAGAAAAATCAGGGCAGGAGACAAAGCAGCTGGCTGGGCTCAGTGCTATGCAGTACGGTTACTCGGGTCTAAGCGATTATGTTAATTTTCTTCAAGTTTTTTTTTGTGAAATACAGCTATGAGGTCTGCAGATAAAATCTAATTTTACAGAGTGAACAGCTGGGCACTTCATTCTCTGGAACATTTTTGTTTGAACCTCTGTGTTTTTTTGGTGCTCCGGTTTTAACTGTTTAAGAGAGTACATCTGGCGCAGTAAACTCAGTACCGCCAAATAAATCTACCTGTCTTTTCATTTGAAACTTTTGTCGAAAAATTATTACTGTATAGATAGAGAAATTGAAGTGGAAGATGCTGCGTCTCATCACTTGAAAAATTTAAATGAAAATCAGCAAAAGACCTGGAACCATGGCTAATGTTATTTCCTATAGTTTTGTTCCTACTGTTGAGCTTCACATTGCTAACTTCCGTCCTTATGAATGCCATCCCTGCAACCACAAAATTGCACACAGTGGTACAGCGGTTCATCTACAGTATATAAGGTTTACACGCCCTTGTGTCAGTCATTTGTGCAGTTAAATCTCAATATGGCAAACAATAAATGTTGAAAGCAGAATGACATATTTCTTACAGAGAACGCGATGGACCGCGAGTTATCGTCAACGTTTTCCTGGTTATTCATCGGTCCCTTTCACATTTTAAGCAGTAAAACGTTACTGATAAAATCGGTGCGGGCAAAACGTTGAATAAAGCTACAAGCAATATCGCGCACCTGGCCTCCCGCTTGTTTCAACACTTGTTGATTGACCCGAGTCCAAACGCTGGCGAATTACTTTTTATCTTCATGGAATACTTATGCGCTGAGTCTCAAGGTTTTGTAAGGATTTTCATTTGTGCAAAGCAAAACAGTTTTAAGAAACATTGCCTTTCATATCAGGAGAAACAGCGAACTAGAGCCGAATACATAATTGGGTCACGTGAAAACGTAATCGACAGCTGTTTCAATCAAAGTTCTGATACTTCTGTGAGGCAAACGATGTCACGTGAGGCACGTCCACAATTCATTTTGAGCAAGCTGAGACGATTCTAAAATTTTTATCGGCTGAAGTTTGACTGCTTTGGCCAAACCTATACAGAAAAAACTTGATTTTTGTCAATCTGCATTAACGTCTCGCTTAATTTGGCCACGTGAAATTTTAGAAAAAGGCCGTGTTGAGGTTTTATTGAAACGGTTTGGCAGATAAGTGTGGTCGAAAATTATGTTTATTCCTTTCTTTTTCATCGCTTAAATGTACAAACATTGCAAGTCAAGGAAGACATGGCTTCATGAAAAGGGCGCAGGGGTATGTTCATTTGATCGATGTAAGAAAATGTAGCAAGCACTTACTATTATATCACGGGCTGCTTTGATTTTATAAAGTTGAACTGTTGTGTTGTGTTAAATAGATTAACTCACTGGTTTAGGTTTGTATCTCTGACCTGTTGTGCTTTTCGACCTGTAGGCGCGGGTTTTCATCCGAAGACCAAGATCAAAATTTTAGTTTAGATTAAAATTAGAATCACGTAAATCTTTAATTCACCTCTGAGTCGTTCTTTACTCTCAGTATAAAATATCTCATGCCCCTTAACTGGATTATTATGTAAAGCACATAGCGCTAAGCAGAAAGTAAAAATTTCCATTGTTTCAGATAGTCTGACAATTTTAAATACGTTTGTTAACTCAAAGCACACCAAAACTCTTCTCATTTTGGTCTTCAACAGCAAAACTTGTATTGTGTTGCAATCCATTTTATATGATTGTGTGGATGCAACTATGTCCACAGTAAAGTTGGTTAAAGCATGAGATGATGGAAGTAGCAAAACAAAAAGTGAAAAATTGTAATTTTACATTGAAAGCAATATACAATTGTACTTTAATACTAATTGGCGTCTAGAAAGCATTAAAATGTTCTATGTACTATATTCATTGGTTGGTACGCTTTGCAACGACTACAGAAATAAGGTGAAAGGTGGAAACCAGTTCCTGAGGATCCACCTGGATTTAGGGGCTAGAAAATCTTACACGAAAACTGCCTGACAGACAATTCAAAAACTTGCACATATTTTTGATGTTGGCAGCACACTCATGGCCTCACAAGAGACGCTCTTTTGCAAAAGGGCCCACAAACCCACGTTTGGTGCTTTCAGGTCCTCGCTGCGTCTAGGAACTCTTGTTTCTTTCAGATTTTGTTGACGAAAGTGCAACTTCGTTTTCATTTACGACTGAGATGTCTTCGTGTTTTTAGCCTGGAGACAACTGGGACTGTCGTGTCACATGTGTTCGATACTATTGCTGGAACAACGTACTTGAGGAGTCGGTGCTGGCAGGCTGCACGCCTGAGAAAGAGGTTGCTTTGCCAGGAAGTGAACCTTTATTGACGGAGACAACAGATTACCCCAGCTACACAGCTTTGTCGATGAAATATCCTGATGAGTTGGTTGAAGAAGTGGTTAAAGAGGTTCCAGCTCCCGAATCAGAGGCCAAGGTACTTTCATAGGACGGACATATCTGCGCTGTGTGATTACTTGACCAAAAATTTGTTAGAATATGAGAAAAAATAACATGAAGTTTTGACTTGCTACTTCGCTTGCGTGTTCAGATGAAGTAACTATTTATACGATAGCTGTGGTGATCCGATTGAGTCTTTTCATTGTAAATAGGTATTTCACTGTGACGTAACAAGACAATTTAATTTAATGTCAAGCAGTTACTAAGACAGTTATTATACGAGACTGGAGTTTTTATTTGCAGTTACTAAGAACTGTTTACCAAGTTTAACACGTTTGTTTTCGTCAAAATATGCTGCAAATTTGTCAGAATTGCTTATTTCATTATGATCTTGGTTGAATACACCGTGAAACGAAAATAACATGTAACGTAAAAGTGTATCTTCTTAACTATTCGTCTCTAGCCTTCGTGTGGACATTCAGCAATGCGGTCAATTAGCAAGTTTTACGCTGATGAAGTAAAAAGTTTCATCTAATTTTGTCAACATCAATGCAGGTTGAGACAAAGCCAGTCCGCATTGATGACATAGTCATGCCTCTTGTTGAAGATACAGTTATCGAAGCTCCTGCGTGGGAATCCATTCCTGCTGTTGAGAAGTCATTCGACGTTCTCGCAGACACAGGTGATTTGAGGATCACATAAATTAAACACTGCTGGCAATTAACTGCATTCTTAAACCATAGTTGTTTAAATGTCACGTGTTTCTAGCGATCGGTATTTCTTTGACCTTGCCTAACATTTAAAATTACTCAAAGTACCAAATACAAATACCTGGGACTAAACGAATAATAAAAAATTATGTGTAGCACACCCACACATGCATAAGTGCTTGAATCTACAAAATCAAAATGCGAAATAATTTTTTAAAGTTTAAACCTCGTATATCACAAGGTACCTTCGCACTACCAAGCCGAATTGAAAGTCAGTACTAAAAAGACCGAGGTATTATGTCTCCACAGTAATCCAGGTCAATGTATGCTAAAAGCAAGAAATGATACACTGCAGCAGGTCTAGAAGTTCAATAACCTCTGGGTGGTATTCACGAGCGGCGGAAAGCAAAATAAGGAGCTTTGTAAAGTAGACGGGTTGGTAAAGCAAGCACGGTATTGCGTTAGCTTTATCGCCCTGTGTTCACAAAACGAGAGCTTTCAAACGTGTTGGTGGAGCGCTGAAGAAGCAGCATTGTCATTTCTGGCTTGGCTTTATGACGTGTCCATTTTTAACTGGACGGTTGGATTCTTTCCAGTCGTCCAATAACTACTTTATTAGCAATGCTTCCTGAGTATGCAACGATTGACGCAGATTTTGTTGATCTAGGCGACATCTTAGTCAGCATGATTTCGTTCTGGCGAGATCAGAACGAAATCATGAATGCGTGAAGACTTGAATCAGAAGTCAACATGAAGACTTCTGATCAGTCTTCTAAATCTGATTAGAAGACTAATCAAAAGTCTTCATGTTGCTGGATGTAGGTCATCTGAACCTGTGAAGGAACTTAGTTTCTCCGCATATTGGGGTGGAACAGGGTGTTGTTTTGCTGCAAATTCAACGTGGACCTACCAAATGCACAGACTGGTGTTTAGCACCTTAATCCACAAGATCAAATTCAAGGGCCGCCCCGTCATTTCACACGTGACCCGCAAGAACTTGTGTATTGAAATAGTTTATGTGGATTACAGGGTGCATTGACTAATAACTACAACACACAGAATGCATATTCATCTGTTTTTCTAAATAGCTGCATCTGTCATACATGCTCCTAGCAGCTCACAATATTTTTGGTTCTGCTGTAGTTTGTGCTATATACACATTCTTACTGTCTTGACCTTTACGACTAACTGTTTGAGAGCAACCTGGTGATGTGGTCCTCAGTGGAACTGATTTTGACACCCCTGCCATAAGCCATGCAAACAAAAAATTGTTAATGTTATTACGAATAAGTGCATAGCCTAAACTGCTACATCAAATTTACACCATAATCAAACGTGTCTTATTTCAAGTAGAATATCTGATTTATCTATGAATCTCATTCTTTGTTTACTAATATTGCTTAATCTATGTCAAATTATTTCATGAACGATCTGTTAAATTTGAACACTTCCAACTAATTTCAGATATTAATTTCACCTAAATTACTGTACTAGGTATCATTACTTTGTTTCTTTTTTGAAAAGCAGCAGTTGTATCTCTTGAACTTATAAGCTACACAGTTTAGCCTAGTAGGCCTAGCCAATGGAACTTTGGCTAAAACTTTGTCTCAACCATTTTGCAAAGTTAAGTACCTTTGTGTTCCTAACTAAAATACAGGTCAAAAGCCGTACATGACACTACGCTACTGCATCTTCATACCATATTCACCGTGCCTTAGCCTAGTAAGCTCAGCCTTATTCTTAATGTGTCATGTGGTCAAGATGGTAACATTCGATCTGAGACGTCGTCAAAAAAGCTGAGACTGAGACCTGAATGCTCAACACTTGAGATCTAAAATTTTTTCGGCTGGTAATAACATACGAGGCTCTTCGCCAGAAATATTCTTGGATGTATCAGAAAGTTACGCTACCGAAAAAACGACATTAACTAAAAAAACTCATCGACATTCCGACTTCAAATCCGTCAAATTTCACCTTTGGTTTTTCCTTCCCCGAGAAAAGGACCACTAGCTAACAGACTGGAGCTCAACCAACCATTGTGATAAAGCACTGAAAAGTCTCGAGACAAACGGCTTGAGACCAAAACCTGCATCCTTTGAGGCCAAGGTAAGGCTTTCAAGAACGATACCGGGACTCACATATACAGGTCTTAAGACTCGTCTCGAGACCGGAGCTGTGCTTCGAGATTCCATCATTGCTTCTTAGGTTACTAACCTGCTGTAGAATCATGACCATTGCGATATATGCCAGTCAGGAAATTGTGCCGTGACGCTTAATACCACTGATAAGTTTTATCGTCATCACTGATTGGCAGGCAGTATCAATAACGCCTTTGCCTACAGCACTAACTACAAGTAGCATAGCTCTTTGGAGAGCCAAAATGTTCGTAATAACTATGGTCACCTGCAGCAGTGCTTCCCTTGATGTTTTTCTTGCGTATGTCTTTACTTTGTTTTAACTTCCACGTGTGCTTATTTTGATTTTTGTGTGTCCAATGTTTGGTTGCGTTTTTTATGTCTATCTCTTATTTTTTCATTGAAGATAAAGAGCATCGGGACAGCGGTTTCAGTAGCAGTGATTGCGTGACTCTGATCATTGACGCGGTTTGACCTGAGCCGTATTTTTAATGATAAACCAATGTTGACTAGATTAACATTTTCTGCAAAAGGCTTAACTCTACTCGAGTCGGACTGATGTTTGAGCAACTTGACTCCAGTCATACTTTCTGGCGTTTGACTTGGCATTGGTCACACTGTAGGGATCGGGTTCTGAGTATGAAGGTGGAAAAAGTAAAACAAGTCTAACTTTTTTGAATTGAAATTGACTCGAGCAGACAGTTCATTGATATCATGTGACTCGACTTGGACTTGAGTCAACAAAGGTTAGGGACTTGATTCGGTTTGTCGCAAAAAAACTTGAAATTACTCAACTTGGACTGGAAAGGTTTGTGACTCGAATTATGTGACCCGACTCCAACACTGAAACGATTACATGTGCCATGTTCCTGAAACAATTACACAAAAAATCTTTGTGCAATATAAAGTTTGGTGCTTTTGGTACAATGTCAGAGAGGAGGATAAAAGTCAGTGTGTGGCATCTCTCTGCACGATGTATATTCGTTGTGAATAAATGTTACTTGTTACTGTCACCGTGGCTGTTAATAATTATTAACAATAATTATTAATTAATACATTTCAGAAGCTTTAAGCCCTAAGACTTTCATTTAGGTGGAGTTGGGTCTGATTTTGGCAGAAATGAGTGCAGATAGATTGCACGTCAGGGTCAGGTCGCGTATGTTCTAGATTGAGGAAATGTCACAAACCAACCATGAATTAACCTACCGCTAGACGAACTTTGGTTGTGCCCGGTGACAGTTAGAGCCTGAATGCTCTTCAGCAAAATGCTGTACCACTGCCTGGTAGACCAGTTGCTGGTCTTTACTGCCGTAGCACTGTAGCTGGTGCAGATCAATGCTTTCATTATTGAATACAACGTAACGCCCTGTGTGTTCGTTCTTTTGCACGTTGCTATTCTACTTATGTAGAATTCACAACAATAGCTTTGAAACGTTGAGCAAATTCTGTTACAGAAGAAGCAACACTACCAAGTGTGTTTGCTTATGACGTCGTTAGCGAAGAACCAATGTGTGTCGATTCTCGAGGTAAGGAAAGGGCTTACGGTGAATGCTGGCAGTATGATCCTTGCCAAGTTTGCACGTGCTATGATGCTCATGATGTTCGATGCACCAAGCGAGACTGCCCAGTGGAGCCAACGTGTCCCTCAGGTTACAAAAAAGCCTTGGAAAGCTTTGATGGTTGCTGCACCGTTTATCGATGCGTTGAAGGTCAGTGGAATGATTGCTAATCCGAGCAGTCATGCTACGTTGTTGTTTGTATGTCAAAGCAAAAGCTATGACACGCATAATTAAGCATGTGCTGGACAAGTTCCTGATGAGATGTTTTACAAAGCTGATTAGTCCTTGACAATCTTCACAGCAAACCAGTAAAAGTGGTATGTGCTCCTGGGCAATACTAGCCTAATGTAGGTTTTCAAAGTGCACGGCCTGCTACTATACGTCTCATGTTCCTATTGTACATGCTTTGTTTCATAGACATTTTCTAACAGTCTGAAAGCCTAAATCCCCAGGAGATTTTGTCTAAATATTTTATTTTCCACAAATATGCTCATGATCTGCATGACGTAACGAAAGTTTACAGCTCAGGAAAAGCTACGCGAATGACTTACTTGGAAACGACAATAATCTGAAAATAGGCAGTGGTATTCTGCTGTTCGACCAAGTGAAATGTTATGCCACTGTGGATAGGAATGAGGTCTTTTGAGGAACAGGCTTATAAAAAGATTAAAATCCACATCGGGCATGCAGTGCACTGAAGCAGTACTTACTGTTTTAATGATTTTGGTTTTAGAAAAACTGACGCATGCTCTAAAATAAAATACTGAAAAGCCAGTAAACCAGTAAAATGCAGATGTAAATGTTACAAAAAAGGTAAAAAGTAGCAAAAGAGTTATTGCTAAAACATGGGCCTGCCCAAATTGGGCTTGTGCGGGCCTATAAAGGGTTTATTTTTTGACGTGTTATCATGCCATGATAAATCATACTATTTCTGAAAACTTCCAATTCACTTTATTTTTGATTTAGTTGCTACTATTGGAAGATAGTGCAACATCGAAATAATAGCCACACCAACACAATTAGCACAAAACTGTCTGTACCATACGTCTGGGCTTTCCTTTGCGCTGAGACATTGCGGTCATCAGTCGGAAATAGCTTAAGCCTTTGTGTTTCTACTGAAAACCAGGCAGAAAAACAAATTCAGCAAAGCCATCTTCCTACCACAAACAGCACAAAATCAAACGAAAAGGCATCACATCCCACACTGTTGCATGATACGTTTTGCATTGGTGCAGGTTGGGTTTAAATTATACAATGACCTTTCTTGATTCACATCAACGTAAACACCGAGCACATGCTTGGACAAAACTGAGCATTTTTCAAAACAAACTATATCACATTTACAGAAATCTGCGATCTGCAGCAGTGCCTCGAAGTTGCGCCTACATGTCAGTATTTTGAAGACCTTCAAATGGTTCCAACTGATGAATGTTGTGCAACATACAAATGTGTTTGCAATATCAAAAAGTGTGTTCAACTTGGAAATCCGCCATGCCCAGAAGGATGCATACGAATGGAAGTAGATTCCGAAACTTGTTGCCCAGTGGCCAAATGTATACATATACAATCATCAATAGTCAACATCGCAAACAATATGTATACAACAGAAACATCTGAACCTACATCAAGCTATGCAGAATTAACAGAAGAAATCCTAGACAAACCAGTAGAACTCTCCACACTGGAGGACGACTGGATCAAAACCAGCGACGTTCAAATCAAAGAACAACAAAAGCCAAATAAAATAATAACCCCCGAGCCCGGTGAATTCATTCCACAACCTGGTCCATGCGAGATGGATGACGTGTTTCAACCACAGGCTCCATGTGTTCCAATTCCTGAGATCATTGGCGGAGTTCCGTGCAAGTCAGTTCCACACTATGTTGAAGAACCTTGCAAGGTTGCTCCACAACCATGCTACGTTGACGGATATGTTGACCAACCAAAGGTTCCAGTGGCACCAT
>JGI24158J21664_10011828_pt1 | contig 11584 bp, 13 predicted proteins | sample Ectturendosymbi3_FD_21664 | JGI IMG/M metagenome (IMG submission 21664)
CGAACGCGCTCACTAGCCCTGCGCTAACCAGCAGAAGCGAAAGCAAAGAGCAGAACATTGTTTTAACCTTACTCAATCATACTTGTACATTCCAAATTATGAGCAAGACCAAGAAATAATGGATATGATCCACATGTGAGATAAGTGTCAAGTAAACGTTGCTCTGTAACATAGGGCTGATCATAGCAAATAAATCATTATAACGGAAAATCACCATGCAGGAGAGACATTTATGTTGGTCCCCCTACTTTTTTCCTTGGCCCCGCAATTTCCCCCCAGTTTTTTCATTCTAGAATCGCCGCTGGCTGCACCCACAAACATCAGTTGCGCCCAGGGATGTATTGCTAACAAAAAGGTTCTGGGATCGCACCCAAAAAGTAGCCAATTTTAAACAGCTTCAAACTCATTTTAAAGCAAAACGTGAAAAAGGTGTGGGAACGCCGTTCCGACGCGTTGCCGCCCCATGGCATAAATGCACTCCTCTTTGGTGCTTATAAATGCAGAAACATATACAATACACTCTCCATACAACGTTTGTGTTGGGATCTGGTTATACCCCCTACATCAAATCGCTAGTGAATTTGACACTCTTACAAGTGGTGGGTGTTTTAGCTGGTTTGAATTTAGCCCATGCTTCAATTCGCAGGTTATTTGCAGCTTGACAAGAAGCTGATTGGTAAGAGGTAGACATGCTAGGTGATGTTAAAGCTTCTTTGCCAGCTCTTAACCAGCATAACTTAAGTCGCTTTTTCTCAACAGATTTTAGCAATTGTGTGGCCTACTCGCTGTGGTAGCAATGTTCGTAAAAAGGTATATGAACTATTTGCTACTTTTTTCAAACAACTAGTGTCAATGCATGATGAGGGCAGCTTTGACTCATTCAGCCTCAAAGCTTTTCAAAACAAGTCTCAGCTTGGATGCTTTTGTGCTGTATATATGCCATTTAAAACGAAGTTCGTGCTTTCAATCTGCTTGGCTGTTGCCTGTAGTTTCATGGAGTCCCTTTAAGGACATGGCTGTGAACGAATTCAAGAAAACAAGCATTTTTTCAGGGTGAAAGTATGTTGATGGTGATTGCAAGAGAAATGAGGCGCAAAACTGGAGAAGTGGGAGGCGATGCCAACTTGCGATCACTATAGCTTTGATGTGTTGCTAGCTTTGTCTTCCAAACTTTCAGTGTGTATCAAAGAATGCCCTTTTGCATTTTCTGTAACGTCAGTCATGTCGTAGTTTTAGGTGGCCCGCATATCCCCTTCCTGGGCTTGATCAAAAGGTCATATCACGGTTGGCTGAGTATGATGACGCCATCAGAGGGCCCACTTTTCAGCCTTGCCTCGCCCCCAACCCCAAGTCCACCACTGCCTCTGTGCAACATTGTTGAAGCGCACTTGTTCAACGGCAATTCAATCTTAAAATGCAAGCCAACCCAAACGTTTCAATGGTGGGGTACCGCGTAATTCCGTCACAATAGCGAGCAATCGACACTGGATAAAGACAGAAAACAAGGGAAATGCGACGTTTGATTTCCAAATGAGGAATTTTGGCGGCGGGGAAATTTTAAAGACGCATTCAAAGTGCAGTAGAATGCAGCTGAACGTACCTACCTTGACATATGTTTCGGTTTACCGCTATTCTCATTATGCTGCACATTAGTTCTCTAATCTAACCTATAACAAGCAACACATTAGTGTATTTGAGTAAAACACCAGGTCTCCACAAATTAGGTACGCATGCCGAGATTTTCCGAGTTGTAAAATAACAGCAAATTGCAGTGAGACAACTTGAAAGAAGGTTGTGTCACTAATAGTAGCTTGCAAAGAAATACCGTCGACGTCTTGAAATCCCTTCTGTGTGACTATGACTGACAATATGCCAGGAACCACGTTCTTAAAATGTGCATGGACGAAAATCCATCCGCAACTAAAAGGGTTGCGCTCAGGCTTTCTCCGTTTTTCTGTGTACTGTGATAAAACGCAGCAATGCACCCCCCGTGCTGACGAGCTAAAGGTCTTAATCGGTCACATGAAGCGTGCCTGAATGTTGCTTTCCCTCGCGATCGATGCCTTGTACTTGGAAACAGAATTGCGGAGTTTATATTACGAAAGCGTGATTTTTGTCTATGAGGGTGATGGCACTCACGTCGTGAATCCAATCGATTAGCATCAACTGCCTTGAAGCGATTCGATCGCTAATGCCGTTTAAGCATTTGGTACAGCAACAGGGCTTCGGTGACCACCAGATGCAAAGAACCCTACTTACACATCCGAGTCGCCACGCGTGCTGACGATAAAGCACCGTCGCTGATGAGCCTTGCAAATACAGCAAAGAGAAGAGTAAACGCATGATATAACATCACGAATATTTAATACCAGACAAAAGGCGCGAACGAAATTGCTGATGCACACTTGAAGGAGAACGGAGCCTCTTCGTATGCGAGCACAGCAGTGCGCGATGTTTCACGGATGTTTGGCCGAGCGCATCTGATAAGTACACAGTGGTTCGGCGTAATAATGTTGGCGACGCAAATGCTGATCTGCGTGGTAGTATACGCGTAAGAACTTCGGTTCACATTTCATCAATTCCTGGCGTCAACCACCAAGGAGCATTTTAACGTCGCAGCAACGAGACGTACATGGCTTTAATTTGCGCGGGTTTTTAACTCATCTTGTTCAGAAACGAGCACACTCGCCCAACACAACAGGCAAAGCAGGAAAGGCCGCGTCCAGTTGCCGCCAGACGCGCACATCATTCACGCTTTCAACAGCGGCAGGCCTTTTGAAAAGACAACCAGACGGTTTCCAAAAGAATAAGTATTAACGCTATTTTTCAAAGTGAAACTGGTCAAAATGTATATGCACAGAATTTAAATAACGCTTTAAATGTAACGAAATGTATAGTAACAGTGGTGAGTGGCGCAGCACAACTTCCGCACAATTAGATGCACCTGATCGGAAAACAGGTTGAATCAAGAGGGCATGTCTCAAGCGCAAGGTCAAACTCAAACAACGGAGTTCAGTTTTAGAAGTGTTTTTGGATTAAAAAACGGCTTTCTTCAACATTGTAGCTTCCAGCATGCTCGAAAATTCACAGGAATGATACAATCTTTAATGACGCCACGGGAAAAAGTGTATAACGTCACGCAAGATCAATACAAAGACAATAACTACGGACCTTCAACACTACGAAAACGTGTACTCTATAAAAATAAGATTTTTCAACAGCACGGTAATGGCGATGAAATGTCAGGCGATGGCACCATGATCTTGCCGTATTTTCCAATACTTACACACCGCAGCTAAAAAAACGTATGGCCCTGCTGAAGGTACTGCATGCTCTTCCAAAAGCCGGTTCGAGTCAGACGTAATAAATGCGGACTTTCGAAGTGCTTACTAGCAGATCACCCTCATAGAACGACGTTTCTATCACGACATTTCCGCTGAAAATAAAAGATATTATAGAATAATGTGGATTTTAAGTGAAATGGGATGGATACACTCTTATGACTCTGAAGCAGCTGCCAAGGGTGAATTACAAGAAAGGGTCATGACCGTTAGAGGTGACAAACAAATACTTTTCGAAGTACAGTATAAGTAAGCGCATCTGCGCTATGACAGAGTCCACTTTTAAGAAGTGCTTGCAACAGTCGAAGAACTTGCAACAGTCGAAAATACTAGTAAATACTTAAGCGATTTTCTCTAGATCGCAACCAATGACATGAAAACGGACCTCGCGTTACGCTTCGGACTTTCCAACTGTTTCTAGTCTCTGTACGCGTGCTTTACACGGGGTTACCTCACTTCACCACTACTATCTTATGTCGATGCTAGTTGCCAGTAAATGCTGCACAAAATAAATGAGGAAGCTGTCTGGTCTGACGAAGCTTTCCCAAAAGAAGCTCAAACAACAGTTTGTAGGTGTAAGAGTTGCCGTAGTTGTTTCACATCGGCAAGTATCTTGTTAGCTTTTAAGAAGCAAAAAATGTTTTGGATTCACAGATAATGGTGAACAGTTCATTTGTATTTATCTGTTATTTCTTCCAACGAAACTAAATGTTCATGACCAAGTTTAGAAACATCGTCTTTACCTTAGAATTTGAGCAGGCATCATTTGTCCGGCCGGCGCTGCTTCGATGATCGACTGCCAGGTGTTCGTTGACTCAGGAATCACGAAACCAAATTCGAAATACCACTCTAAAAAGAATCCAAGCATGGTATTGTTGACTGCATTGCCTATCTGGTTACAAAAGCTCGCCAACCAATTCTAATTTTGTTACTTTCCCAGCAGGTAAAATCAGTGGAGCAAAGTAGTTGCGTGTAAAATTTTCTCTGACAATTGAGTTTTGCTACATTTTTTAGAACACTTCGTTTTGGCCAGAAGACGACTGTATCTGAGACAATATAATTTACGCATACCTTCAAGGCACTTTCCTTTAAATAAAACTCTTTGTTCAAGGCGGAATTTTTCCATGAGTTCCTTCGACGTGAAGTTGATTTCCCGTGACACTGCCTTGCACTTTAAAATCTTCTTCGGCACACGAGCTAACAAAGACATTCAACCAGGTAAATACAACTTGTTTACTCAAGTCATTCATTTCAATATACAACATTGGATCAGGCGCACACCGGAAGGTCCAACTGCTTCGGGGTAAGGAAAATTGCTAATGAAGGAAAGGAGAAAGGGGGCTTTCTTGAACGAAAATGAAAGAGTTGGAATGAATAAACAACGTTGTATTCAGACAGTGATTGCTTCGGAGCTTCAGAAGTAGTTGGGTTTGGCAAACGTTCCCAAAATTGCCAGTTTTATTAGCAAAAGTTCGCATGGAGGCCAGTAAACATATTGACTTTCAGAATTCCCTAATCACTGAAGAAGTGCTGCTTTTAACATCACTTTTCAAGTATTGAGTGATTTTTCATCTCTTGCTGACACTACAATGAACATATACTGCAAGAATAATACATGTTGAAACTTGTTGCCAAAATGAAATTCGTTACCATGCATCACTTGTATTACCCCAAAGAAATCATTTAAAAAAGGAACATCAAATGCTATATGAGTTTTGTTCAATGCACATTTCCAAACAACAAAATTGATGTAAAAAGATTATGAAATGAAAATGAAGCATGTTTTACAGGATTCTTTGCATTGTCATCACATATACCTCATAGGCTTGAAAAAATTTGGGCATAAAATTATTTGTGTAATAGTTTCTGTTGGCTTCTAATCAACTGATCCAGCAATCTATCAATATCTACCTTCGTGCTCACAATCAGGTAATGACAAATCTTGTGTGCCTTCCCACATAATTCTTCCACTCGCAGCATCTCGCAGATTCATCCAGTTTCTAAAATAAAGTGTAGTCCAAATAACAAAACAAAGCATTACATCTCCCTACAGCACCCAAGTGCATTCCATTTACAAACTCCAAACATCAACGGATAGCTCAAAACGACTTTACCTGAACTTCTTAATCATTCTTTTGAAACTTTGTGATGACAGCTAAAGAATAAATCCATTCACAAATTACACCATTTTACGCAAAATTATTTGGCTTAAAAATGCAAATTTTGCACAAACAAAAAAGTAATTGGTAAAAAATCTTATCATTATGCTGTTTCTATGAAAAATGGTTTATGCCATGTAGTGGTGTATTTTGATCATTCGTAGCCTCTTGTATGCAAATTGATTGCTGATAGCATTTTCAGTGTAAAAATCACACTGATTTATAAAAAATACACAACCACCATTACAATCACCCCTGGCATGGGGTCAACCATGGAAACTAATGTACTAAATTAGTCACTGTGCCATTCTCATTGATATAGTAATATAGCTCTTTTCTCTAAACAAACATCAATTGCTGAATTAGTCTTACAGTACAACCCAAGATTAAATGGTTCCTTGCAGAGTGTACACTGTAAAGCAAGCATGGTTAGCTACTTGCTGAAAATTTCATTGCAAATATAACACAACCCATGTTGTTAGCAAATTAAATAGCATTAAAATCTTCAGCAAATCACCAAAAGAATTTGACATGATTGAAAAGTTTCAAGATGATTGAGATGCTTCAACTAATTAACACAATGATATTATCATTGTGTTAATTATATAATTAGGAGCAGAATTAAACCATATCTGAATGTTATTAGCTGATACAGGCATTTAATCAGTGAACGAAGCCAAACGCCATGATAAATGAAACATATGCCGTGATCCACAAGCTACACTTTACATGCACACACTTAATACATGAGCTCATATTTTTTTTATAATGTACACATTAATAAAAATATTTTTTTCATTGCAAATGGTGAGGCATTGCATTCCATAATATATATATGTATATCTGATAATAAAAGATGGAGTCTTAAAAACTTTATGGGTGCAGACAATCTGACATTTGTTTTTTGAGAAACTGATGTTTGCATTGCTGAACTTTCATAAAATATTGGTATTTAGCAATTACAGGCTTAGATAATTTTTCATCTGAAAAATCATGATTTTTCTAAATTGCAAAACTGACTTGTTTGGAAAATGTTGTGCATGACATCAAAACTGGTTTATGCTTGGAAAAACGTGCACAAATTGGTGACATCCTAAGACAAGGCATATATTGCAAATTTGCAATAGCTGTTGTCTGAGCCTTCTAGCTGATTAACACCGTATGTGCTGATCGATGCATACATGCGTCATAAGTTCCAATGCACAGGGTGCGGAATGATGCATATATGCGCCATTCAATAGAATACGCCAGGTGTGGATTGACGTACATAAACGCCAACGCGATAACTCTTCGCGTACTTGTTTGTTTGCAACAAAATTGTCCACAAATTTTCTTTGCAACTAGACACATTAATCCTGAAAATTTCATACAAATTGACCAAAACGTTGGGAGTTATGAAGTTTGGTAGCAAAGCATCTTGCTAGGCCTAGGCTACAAGACTTTTTTAAAAAAGTTTGGTGCGAACAGTTCTTTGGTAACACACAATAACATTTTTTGTACACCTTTGGTTGCAATGAAAATTTACAATAATGTTCTCCATACCAACCCGCATTTAATCCTTGAAAATTTCAAGTAATATCAGCAAGAACTTTTTAGTTGTGCAGTTTGGTATCCAGCAACAGTTTGCTAGGCCTAGGCTACAACACTTTTTGCAAAACACTAAGGTTGTTGCATGTGTAAGGATAACTATTTTTTGGTAGTACTGGTGCACAGAAAATTTCCACATATGATATTCATACCTATTCTCATCATCTCTGAAAATTTGAAGTAATTCTAACAATAAGCTTCGGAGTTAGGTACTTTTGTTTTGTAACTATAGACACGCATATGCTACAAAACTTTATCCTATTCATCAGGGTTGAGCAGTAGTTCTTTGAAGTAGCATGACTTTTACAAAACTAAAGTTTTTGCAACCAAAATTTACAGGAATTATCTTCAACTTGCTATGCATTTTGCCTAAAAATTTGAATTCAATGCATCAATAACTTTGCGAATTAATAATTTTTGAATCAAACACCAAACTTTTTCCCAGCGCATCGGACTAATTGTTTGTGCTAATTTCGGTTCAGTAGTTGTTGCGTAGGGCACAATAACTTCTAACATGCTTGGTCTTTTCTAACAAAATCTTCTTCTTATGAAAATGCATCTTACCTGACAATTTGCGCTCAATTGGGCAAGTACTTTTTGAGTTATTCAATTTTGAGTATAGTTATTGGATGAAAACAACCTAAAAACTGTCCCACACCAGCTGAATAATTGCATGGAATTCACACCAGGCCGAAGGTGTTGAATAAGAAAGCTATGTGAAACAGCTGAGCAGTTTTGGGTGAAATCAGCAATTTTTACTTCGTGAATAAACTAAGTAAATATGTATTTCAAACAAGTGAACTGAATGATGGAATAATTATTTTGAAGTAACATTTTTAATTGTCATCAAATTTGGCTGATTTTTTGATGCACTAATTGGCTGTTTTGGCATGTTTTCTGCTGCCTGCAAAAATAACTGCAAATGTGTTTAAATCAAGCAGAATGAAGGTTATTTTTTTATTGAATGAAAAATATCCCATGATTTTGGCACTTTTGTCATTTTTATGCTGCACTAAAATTTTTATAAAACCATAAAAATAAAAATGCATAGTGCACTGACATTTATATAAATTCATATGCATTTTATACTTTATAACAGAGGCTTGTATTTGAACAAAAATTATTTTTTCCAAGAAAAAACTCATGGATAAATTATATGTTGAAGTTATTTCTCATAAATTTGCTTAACATTTCCACAAGAAATTTACTAAAAATCATTTTTGAAACCAAGTAGTAATATTTTTACAAATTTTTACATGCCATGAACCACAACTTATTTTTTAGTAACTAAATATACAAGTCCATGCTGTAATTCATGACATCAATCTTTTATTCCTTTTGTAAAGCCAGTAGGTCTACACAAGTAGGTAAATTATGATATTAACTCAAGAGTTTGTTTTCTGCAGCTTTGAAAGCCAACTTACAACTTGAAACCATCCAATATCCGCTGCGTTTGGTTTTCAGACGCCATGTTTAATGCCAACAACAGATTAAAGTCTAGAATGTCACCACAAGGTTACAGCAACATGAGTCTCTTGAAAGCAGTGGTCAGTATGATGTACTTTCCATTCACACTTTTACAGCAACTGCAATAAAAATCAAACTCAGCATTTTCCAAATACTAATTTATGTTTTTCTATGCATGCAAACACTTTTTCATGTTTATTTTGAACAGATACTTTCAAGGTGCGGAAAAAGATTTGTATTTCAGTTTTGTAGCACATGTACTTGTCAGAATCAGAAATAAAAGGTACACCAAATTACATTACAATATTGCATGCAGCATGAACATATCTTTGCAACAAAATGGCAATGTTGCCCAGTAATGAAGTTTTATAAAACATATTGGAGTGTAGTGGTCATGTAACAATCAATCTATCATCGTTCTGTGTAACGCTTCACTGTACCAACTATTCAAGAACCCTGAGATTGTCACTGGTAGGGAGTCACACATTGTGGTTCTCACAAAGATTATGAATGTGCCAGTATTTTGTTGAGACTAATGTTCAAAATAAGATAAAAGTTAGAGAAACTGTTGCACTGAGGAGCTTGTTAGGTTGGTTTTGTTGCTGGCTGCTACAGTGTGAAGCTTTGTGCACTTGCCACTTGGGCTTTCCAATCGCACCAACATCAATGGGACACAATTCAGTGAGGACTCTGAGGCACAGCTATTTCAAAGGGTCTGCAGAAATGTTCACAGAGAATTCATACTTATTCAACTCCCAGAGCACAAATTCAAAAAAGATTTTATATCGCTGACAAGGCAATGTTTGATATTTTTGCTCAAGGGCTTTGGAAAAGGTGTACCCTTCACCATTTTCTATTTTAGTATTTTCATCTACCCGGGTGCACCTGTTGGATTGCTGTTTTCTTAAACATTTGTAACCTGTTGCACTATCGGAAATATCTTTCTGGCTGATATGATTACCACCATTTTTCTCCATCTTCATCCAGATTTACTGTCCCCTGCAGGTTATATGTGCAATTATGGTACTTAATCATGATCTGTTGATAACTGTGTTACTTCTTTAGTCTGTATTCTGAGTTAAATCTATGACAGATGCATAAGGCTCCTTTCACATTTCAGCCAGTCTTATTACCCTCGGCACATTCTGGTGCCATCCCACCACTTGTTACGAAAACAAGGTGATTAAATGATAATTTCTCAATTGTCAATGACTCTTTGGTTGTATTGATTCTTGTCTTTTTCAAGATGTTCAATATAACTGTGAAATAGGATACCTAGGTAAGTAGGGTGCACGATCCTTCATTTCAGTATTTCTCAATTCTTTATGTATTGCTTGCCCTCCATTTCTGCTTGGTGTATATTACTGATTTGCATTATATTTACGGCTTCTGCATCGCATTTTGTTTTTTGGGTTTGTTGTAGATTTATTTTATATATCATGTTTGTTAATATGCATTTTAATGTCTCATTTTGTTTATTGCACACATACCTTAGTTTTACTGCCCTTGTTATTGCCCACGGATGAATGTGCCATGTTGCCAAATTAATTATTCTGCTCACATCATGTCCATGCTAACTGTGTTACTTCTTCCTTATCTGTATCCTATATTTTGCTTTTTTCCTTTTGTCACACACTTCCACTGTAATGTCGTGGATGCTGCGTAGCTTTGCATTTCATAACCTGCATTGGTAAATTCACCTGTCTCACCTGTGTATGACTCTTTTTCATCTGTATATTTCTCAATTGCTCATACATTGCTTTCTTTGTATCTTATTCTTTGTTCTGTATATGGCTGATTCACATAGATTTGTTTTTGTATTGTTTGACTTCATCATGTTTGTTGCATAGTTCTATTTTGTAGTGTTTATTAATATGTATTTTTATGTATCATGGTTATTTACTGTTAACACGTACACTCCTCATTTTCATTTGATTTTTGGTTGAATGTGTTTTTGTTATTATGCATTGTATTGCATATATTATAACAAGGAGAAAAAGCTATTTGCCAACTTCTGTCATAAACAGTAGTGAAACCACTTCATGCAGCCCATTGTTAGTTGATAAACTTTGCTACCATTTTTACATTATTTGTGAATGAGATTATAGGATATGCTGATATGATAATCTGTGTAGTTGTTTTAAGCTTTCAGCTAGAGATGCCTAAGGGCCACTTACATGAGCAAATATAGGATTGGAGCATGTGAAGTAATTTTTGATGAAAATATAATACTCTGTGATGGAGCATGTGCACAGTGGTTGCACTACAACTGTACTGGACTAATGAAGAACAATTTGAGGTGATTTGCAAGGACAATTCATTACAATGGTTTATGCCAAAGCTCTGTCAAGTCAAGGTCAGGAAAAGGCTTAGGGACTCATTAACCATGGGCCTAAAGAAACCCCAGTATATGGGACAAGATGAGAAACATGACAGACACAAGTAAGAGACTCTTGAGGATGAGGTTATAATGGATGCCATCAAAGATGTTCACATAGAATCCATACATCTCCAAATCTCAGACCACAAATTCAAAAGAAAAGTTAGTATCACTGACAATGCAAGGTTAGATATTTCTGCTCAAGGGCTTTGGAACAGCTGTGAGAAAATATTCTTTGACGTAGGGATTACATATTCTACCTCATAGTTCTATTTCAACATGTCCCATTTCATAGATCTGCTCAGCCTGTTTTGATCGTCGTGAGAGAAGGACGTGTTCTGAGCTGAACAGCAGTAGTTAGTATAAACCATGAAACGAGCCGAACATTGAGCAACTATTAAAGGAACGGCTATTATGCAGACGTAATTACATCCTGTCAAAGTAACATCAGCTTTTGTTTCATTTAAGAGGCGAATAATGACGGATCTGGTGCAGAACATTACAGTTCAGCAAAGCACCACTTTTATACAAATAACTTAACTACTCCCATTACGATTGGCATCCTGGAAAGCGATATAAGTGATCACCTTCCAACATTTGTCTTGATTCGTTCCTACATACCTCCATACTCATCAGCTTCGTACAAATTT
>JGI24158J21664_10011829_pt1 | contig 11583 bp, 8 predicted proteins | sample Ectturendosymbi3_FD_21664 | JGI IMG/M metagenome (IMG submission 21664)
TTTACTGCAATTCATAATAATAGGCCAATAGCGTATGGGGGGCCCCACGTGAAATTTCGGGGGGGGGCCTCACTTACCCTTGCCACGGCACTGGCTGTGGTGGTAATCGAGTGTGGCTTCGTTACTGCAAATACACAATTATTTTCACACTTCGTGAAAACCGCGTGGGTCAAACATATGCAAGTTTGCTCAGAGGACTTGTGTAACTTTCTCCTATTTACAATACTGGCTTTATCATATTTGTGAATTATATTGTTAACTCCAAATAGCTAGCCAAATACCTAATCGTTTTTGGGAAGCAAGCTTAGTGCAAGCAGCGTACAAGAATGCTACCGCAGTCGCATATCGTAGCGTTGAAAAAAAACAAACAATTTTCAAACGCGTTGAGGGACTCTATATAGCCTTTACGCTATCAGCTGCATACGTCAACCATTCGCTCAAGAACTGAACAAGATCCACGTCTAATATGTGTGCAAGTTTTGAAAATGTACTTCGGGAGTCGGGATCTCCAAACTACTACCCGCGGGCCAAATCCGGCCCAGGAAGCCATTTCAACCGGCCCGTGAAAACATTTCGTAATTAACAAAAAACGATATTTTGCAAAACATTTGTTGATTCAGTAGAATGTAACATATCCCGAAAGAATGATATTGCGTAAGATGTCCCGCCCCGCCCTCAAACTGTTGTGCAATAGGTTATGTGGCCATTGACAAAAAAGTTTGGAAACTCCTGTCTTAGAGCAGAGTCGATACTCAGCTGCGATTGAACGTGTGTTGGTGTACATCAGAACAGAGCAGTAGCCAGGGGGTCTTAGCCCCCCCTGAAAAAATGTGCTGGGCGTAGTTTAAAACTATTGGACATAGTTTAAAATGTTTGATCTCCTCTCAGAAAACTCTTCGCCCCCCTGTTGTCTCAAGCTGGTTACGGGCCTGCATCAGAAGCGTGTAAACATAAGAAGCACAATCATGATGGAGGCCGGGATGAATTCTTGCTCAACTGCAATATTGGCTGCACCAAGCATACTGCAGATCTTGCATTTCTAGCATAGAGATTGTTACAAGCGCTTTTGCAAGACAGTTTTGGTGACTTTTATCCAAAGCAGAAGCTGGAATTTTACTAAAAACAAACTTTGAAACGTGGCAATTCAGTGAAAATTCTCTTTGTCGGCTTAAATCTGAACGTATTTATTCAGCAAAAAAGCGCCAGAAAAATTGACGTTGAACGGACGATGCTTTAAAAACAAGGGGCATTAAATATTTCAATGTTGAGACTTGGTTGTTGTTTGCCCGCCTACCAAAATTTCTGGCTACGCGCCTGTACCTAAGTTACAAGCGTACACGAAAACATATTCCGCAAATACTTGCTTTTGCTAAGCTTACAAGTTTTGTTTATTGCGTTTGTTTTACACATTTCCAGCTTGAGCTGCGAAACCCAACATCTTGTTAGAACAAGAAAACGTAACTTATTTTAATCCCCACAAAAAAGAAATTAGCCAGTTATTTTGGAGAATCTACCCAGAGGGAATGCAATTTCCGTAGAATGTCATAAGAGAAATGTTTATGTACTTGTCTCATTTTATGATATATCTTTTTCTGGGCCGTGATCTGTCAACAGTAAAGTGTGATAAAACAACTTCCACATGCCTTTACCAACATACAGCAGTCATGAAATTCAAAATGAAAATAACGACACCGAGCTATATGTCTACTCAAGGTAAGTTCATGTTCATATATGATCTAAACAAGGGCAGAAACAAACGTGATTTGTCCTTCATGCATTGCATACAAAGAAACTTGAGCCAACCAGGATTATATCACTTCCAGTGCCTTCCTTTCTACGCATGGTATTTCTCAATCTCTGGCATACATAGAAGCAAAAATAAGTCATCTCAAAAACCAGGGGAGCTGAAAACATTTCTTTGCGTAGTGAGGTGGTGTACTCTATTAGAAAAAGTGTTTTTCTTGCGTTAAATAACAGAAACTTTCAAGCAGCAAACTTCCACCAGGAGGTAAAAACCAAACAGCTGCGCAAAAAGTTCTCCACAAATAAACAGCACATTCACATTAACGGGCAATTTCAAAATCCACAAAAATCGCTATACACAAAACAACATTTAAGGATTGCTTTTTACTGTGGCTTACTGTCTTAGCGACCAAAGTGATGCCTAGAGAAAAATTTGTCAATAGCACAGCCAGCTGATTTAGCAATTCGTCAATTACTTTTATTGATTCGTCCCTAGTTTAAAGCGCCTGCCAAGTTGGAAAACAATCGTTCACGTTTGTGGGTAATTCCTTCCAAAATGGCAGTAGGTCATATTAGTTTATTGCTTGTCGGACTGTAACACTGCACATAACTAACTGCGAACAGTTTTCATGCCAACATGTTTATTTGCAGTCTGTTATGTCCATTTGATTTCACGCGGTCGACATATTCACTTTTTTTCACTTGCAGTTAGCACTGCTGGCAACATACTGTAGCTGATTTTGAATGCTTCCATGCAAAAGCAACTGTTTCCAGTGTTTATATAGTTTCCGCATTCCGTGGGCAACGATTATTATTGCAAGCGGAGTCATCCGAAGAGTCCATATCATAAAGAAAACATTTGTTGTCTAAATTCCAGCCCTGCCACATAATGTTATTGAAATCCTTTTTTCTTTAAGCGCATCCAGAAATCATGTATCACTCAGGTGCTTGACGCATGGCACAGTTAATGCAATCTGGAATGATAAGCTCCTCACAGGAATACATCTGCAAAAGAAATATGCAAGATATGAGTTGCAGACGTTGCAGACGCAGAACAATGAAATGGTAAATATTTTTTACATTTTGATTATCTTTCAAACAGTACATGTCAGATTGTGTTTTTCTAGTCTGCTCTAGATTTCGGCTTTTTTCTGGGAATCGCTAAGTTTCTTTCTAGGGATTGCTGAGCTTCTTTCTGGGAGTTGCTGAGATTATTTTTGGGAATGCTACGGCTTTATGTTGGATGAAGCAACGCTTCTATTGGAGCAATTAGCGCAATGTATGAACTTACTGGCCAGATCTGATGAAATTACCAAACCGCCCGGGGTCACCATTGAAATCCCATGAACTTGAGGCGTTTTAGTTTTGTTTCGCGATGATAAAAACAAATTTTTGCCCTAAATTAGTCGATGGTTACGATGTTTTTCACCAAGCGCCGAAACTGAGTAGTGCCATCACCCTGTGCCAACCCACTCATGCTGCGCTGACAGCGTTTTGCTGGTGAGCGCACTGCCGCGTGGCATCCCCACGATTCCACAAGGAGCAGACAGTTACCACCCCACCAAGAAGTGATGGCAGTTTTAGTGCACCCACACTCTGAGTCTATTCACCACAGAAGCTGCATAATAATAACTAAAGGGTGCGGTCTGGATATCATCGATCAAACCGTTTTGCTTCTAAAAGTGTTGAAGCCTTTGAAACGGCATCAGGGCAATTGCAATTGGACAACTGCTAACCTCACAACCGTCAACTAACGACTGCCAACCAGACAACAGCTTCTCTGAAGCGTAATTTTAACGGTTTCTCTGGTCAGACTCAGTACACCCTTCTTTTTAGCGTATATGCCAAAGCTGCACGACTATTAAATTGCATGCCTTAACAACTTCGTGACCTAGTTTAAGGCTTCTCATAAATGAAGGCTTAGTAGTCAGAGCTAACAAAGGCAGCCACATATTCAAACAATCTATCTATTTTTGAAAGACTCATACGCATTTCCGTATTTTTCGCGCCACAAATTTTAGGCTACTCGGTATGCACTGTTCCCTCTAAGTTACGCAAATGCTCAGTGCCACCAGACCATTTACGCAGTGAAATTTCATTTCTCGCGCACTCGCAGCGCACTTGCAACAAATGAAATATCGTATATATATATCGCACAGCCCTGTTACCGCCTAAAATGCTTCACTGTTTGTGTGACTTCATGGTTGCACAATTGTATGCGCACTAAAAAAATATTTGCTCAGTATAAAATTTTCTTGGAGGGAACACTGTTTTGTTTATTATTGAAATTGCTCAGTGAAAAAAAGTGTATGAGAGTTTTTACAAGGGCAGTTGCTGGTAGTTGTTTCTGTGGGCAATTGTTCTATAGCTGGCAGTTGTCCTAGAACCCTTAAAAATAATTTTGAACAGAAATCACAGTTACGCTAGAGATAAATAAACGCTAACGCTTACAAGTAGATGAAGAGTGGTTCTAGCGTTCCCTATATTCAACCTTTTCCGAACGTCGTGCCTATATCCATCACTGACAATGAAGGTAAAGTCATACCCAAAGTCTTACAGCGTAATCCTGTTATTAACTTGGCAACACAAGCGCTAAAAGCTCTTTAAAAAAAACTTTTTGCAAAAAACAATTTTATTGACAATTTTCTTCGTGATTAGCCTTCAACCTTCATCTTATTAGACATGAAATATTTTCATCACAACAAACGAGAACAATATGCTGGGTGTGTTAAACGTATCCTGGTGGTTATTTCTGATATACAGTAGTATGTTGCATTTACCTGATATCTTTTCACAGACTCACGTATGTTTGGTGGAATGATGAGCGAACGCTTTGCTCGAGTAGCTGCGGTGTACAGAAGGTTTTTTAGTTTCCAGCGGCAAAGGCACTCCCTCAACCAATGATCCCCTGGAACGTACGAAAGACCTCATGTTGCACAGATCAGGAACGTTCATAGAAAAAAATCGCTCCACACTTCTAAGAAAGGTTACGAATCGTCAATGATTCTGACAGGAACATAACCACCCATTAAGTTTTTTGTTGGGATTTAAACACGGATAAATAGCACCATTTCAAACAGATGCTCGTCTTGTGTACTATTTCCACCAAAAGAAAGGCTAGCTTCAGATCACGAACACATATTACAGCTTGTATAGTTCATTATCGCAGAACTACCGTGTAATCAGGGCTTCAGCTTGGGAAAGTTTTTTATCCGATACCCCCTCCGGAGTCGAAGTTCAAAAATTTTCGACTCCGACTCCAAGCGGCTCGAACGTGCTGAACGCCAACTCCTGGTACGAAGTTTTAATTAGAACTCTGTAAATCAAGTTATTACAGCAAAGTTTGCTGAAATCAATGCCGTCTTTCCAAACTTAGAAGCTGCAAACGCGCGATTCTTAACTGCTGCCAGGATTGCGTTGATGAACACTTAAAAATATAGGCGTGAATTAAAACGTGCAATTTTCGATTTTAATTTATACAAGATACGCAAAGGATTAAGTAGAACAGGCCGCTCGCAAGTTTGGCAACCTGCCTCTCCAGGCAAAGGAGCGGACATGAGTGAACTGCAAGCTCACCACTGCATGACACCATAACAGCGAACCTGGATCTTGCGCAGTGTGAGTGTCAAAGCAGTAAATGACCTGTTATTGCAAGAAATCAATCAATTAATCGTACTTGAGAGACTGACGTCGGGTTTTCTAGAACATTTTGATTCTTAGCCCCCCATTTCCAGGGTGAACAAAGGCCGTTTCCCCCTGCGGATGACCATGATTTTGACGTACCACAAAATCAAAACTGTATGCTTGAGTTCAGTGTACAAGCGCACTATAATAGTCATTCTCTTCGCATTTACATGTTCAAAAACAATGTTGACTATAAAAATAATAACATAAATTATAGAAAGCCGTTCTGAATTTTGTGTGCGCGAATAGCTGCAATAAATTTGTTTCAAGTCCATCTTGATAAATCATGAAATTACTTGTGATACTGTTATGTAAGGACACCTGTGCCCCCGTTGTCCCTTCTTTCAAAAAGTAGTGGGCAGTGCCCCTGTCATGAACCCCCGTTCCGGCGTTCCTGCCACTCTGTCCTTCTCAAATCAATTTGTGGATTTGCCATGTCAACCAGATCAGCGTTTAGATCAAGGAATGTGTTTAAGCATCAGGTATCTTGAACGCCATCGTGTGACTTTTTGTTGGAAGATTTGGAGCTGTCCCATCTCGCAAAGCATGATGTACTGCCAATCCAAATGTGCGGACGCCACTGTTACAGTCTATGTAGCCTAGCACTACTGAAGAGAACAGAAACGAAAGAAATTCGGAGTATTAAACTAACGGGAAAGCAACCAGCAATGATATAATTTATCCAAGAGGTTACTTTCGTATTGCTTCGTTGCACTGGTGTTATACAGCGATAAGGAATTTTGATCTTTCTCTTGTGGTGTCTATAGCACGATCTTGTTATTTTTGCGCACTATCCACTGGTAGCCACCTTGTTCACAAGTGGCGCCATCTCCAGTCCACCACACAGCATTTAGGGAATTTCACTGCTTCTTCCGATTCTTCCATTGAATTATCTGGGCCAGCGTTTTCAACCTGGGGTCGTAAGTAGATATAGTTTATGTATACAGCTGTACCACATTTGCTTTATTCGAGTTGCAGATGAGGTCGTTTTGTTACAGTGGGTTGTCTGAGCCTTATCTAAGCCACCATACTCACTTTCATCTGGGCCAGAACCAGATTTAGTTTTAAATATTTTTATTTTTTTCATCGTGCTTATCACCGTCGAAGCATGGTCAGTAGCGGTGCATGCAACTTTTTCTTCAACTTCAAAATCAATTAAAATAAAAAACACGAGCTTTTTTAAGAAGTCACTTGCATGGTCGTTTCTTGTATCGGTAACTGCCAAAGTTTTAGGTTTGACTGTAAGGTACTATCTTCACCAATATGACGGATGTTTAAGGCAAAACAATTTATTGCCCGTTTTGTGCATTTTCAAGTACACAAATCGTTCCGAAAAGTATTTTATCAGTGCTGATTTTTGTTTCATTGCCTATTACATCACCATATTTTTGATATTTTCTTTGTCCAAAGAAATTGAAACTATCGCGCTATCTCAGAGTTCAGACTTTGAAATGCAGGTGTGGAAAAATTTAAATGGGAACGTCGTTGTGGACAACCAAATCCAATATTCCTTTACAAAATTTAATTGCACTCTTGGCATTTGTAACTGTATCACTTAGAAAAGAATTTTATTGCCGCAATTGTTTGATGAAACTTTGTTCAAATTGCATGGGCTTGGGCGGTTTTTCTATTTTTTTGTCCGATTCTTCAACATCATTTTAAATATCCAGGTGCTTTATCTTCCGATAGTGCATGAAATTACTGGTATGTGACTGTCCATGCTTACTTTTATCTGCAGCTAGCACTGAAACTCAAAGCTTTTTTAATCCTCACCAGTGCTGCAGCACATACAGTAGTTGTAGGGGCAGACAATTTTTTGGGGGTGCGAAAGGATTTTTGCCCGAATTTTCCCAAACTTGCCCAAAAATTTTTGGGCCACCTTTTGTGCAAATATTTTCTCATGAGACCGTATTTCGGGTGACCACCAACAAAAACAAGGTCTCCATGTGATTTTGGGTGCCATGTCTTTCAAATGAAAGCAGGTTTGAGCGCCACTTTTTTCAATTCAAAACATGTTGGGCGCCATTTTCTTTCAAATCAAAAGACGTTGGGCTCCATTTTTGCCCAGATTTACACAGATTTTGCCCGTTTTTTTAGAGATTTTGCCAGATTTTCACCAAATCAAAACTTTTGGGGCTGAGCTTGCAACCCCGCCTCCTACACCACTACTGCAGCAAATTTAATGTTTCCCATCATCGGTTAGAACAAAATATCGAAAAACAGTGGAATTTTGTTGTTCATACATGCTTGCAGGAAGTGAAAGTACGCCTTGAAGCACAATTCTGTTCGTCTCTGAGGAAAAATTCTTCGATCACAGTCACTGGCGTGCAGACGGAGAGGCGAAAGGGCGACAGCCCCGGGCATCCAAAGGGTGAAATTGCAAAAAATACTTTTTAATAAAATGCTATAACTAGATGCTTCTTCGTATTGTACGGCTACTAAGACATGCTGCATGGATCAGATGAGAGCTTACATGAGGGGGGCATTCAGTATGCAGATGTATGTTAAGTGGCCTGACAGAGAGATGAAGCACCGCCATTGTTATCTTAAGACCCTATTCTTTTCCCCTTGTATGCTGGCCAATTCTTGCTGGCCCGGATCAAACTGCATGCTTGTACGATTTCAGATACTACGTATAGTAGAAAAAATAGACAACCTATCTCCTACCATACCTTACAAGTGCTACTCTTTTTGGCGGGCCTATATACTTATTTGCATACATAAATGCAAAACGTTGTTCCTCAATGCATACCCATCGCTAGCAATATTTTGCTTATGAACATATGCCTCTGGCCCACATAATAAAACAAATTATTAAAGACAAACACAATAAAAATACTCTTTGAAATATTTCTAATTTTTCGCAATTTGTTTTTATGCCAACTTTAGATTTTACGTATTTCAAATACTTGTATTTCTCATATTACTCAATACTGGAAGAAAATTTGGCAGGTCGACATGCAGTCAAGTAGTTGTCCCAGACATTACCAGGTCTCTGCACGCCCTGATCACGCTTGTGTTTGCATGATGCACGACAGTGACCTGTGTTCAGGTAAGAGCTGCGAAGTACTGTAATGGCGAAACTATCTGGAAGTGTAGCATCACAAATGCATTGTCACGACACAGCTAAATATCACTACATGACACGTGTTGGTCTTAAATTTGAGTGCTTGAGCTGGACTTTCGGAACCGTGTTTAGTGAATTATTTCAAACCTCCGACCTCGGGAATGAAAATAACCAGTCTCCGAGTCTGGACAATATTACAAACAACATCAAGTCCAAGTCCGAAGCCCTGGGTGTGAGAAAAAAACGTTTAGTTTTTGTCTAACAAGATTTTTGAATTCCACTTACACGTAGTCAAGCCTTCGTCGTGGAGTGTGCCAATAACTGTCACAGTGTCGAACTCCAGCCCCATAGCGTTTTCAACAGTGCTGACGACAACATCAGCTTTTGTCAAGTCAGCAGGTAAAGCCTGATGAAATATAAAAACTAAGGTCACGTGCATACAAATCAACTGGCATCTTAAATGTACTTGAAGTAGTTAAACAATATTTTTTACTAACGTTTTTTGCAGCGTTCAGCATTAGAAACATCGTCCTTCATTGTTTGACAAAAACGTTAACAGTGGAGTAGCCAGACCAACATTTTGGGGGGCCAAATATTTTGACTTTAAGCGAGCAAAAGTATTTTGCTTGGGAAACCGCCTCTTAAAGCACAAAACGAAAGGAAATTTTTTGGGGGGCTTGGTTCCCTTTCCCCACTGGCTACGCGTATGAACATGAATCAGGCTTTTAACCGTCGTTGTCACTGCAGGGAAATCTGGCATGTTGAACCGCTACAGCAATTATGACAATTTGTACGTTAAAAATAAAAAATTGAACATTTGTGTTCCTGCAATTTTTTCTCATAGGTGAAGAACGGATTATATTTTCGTACTGCATTAACAAAAGACACACGCTTTGATCACAGCGAAACAAAACACAGTGACTTTTTATTTTCCAGTGTATTCCAACCAGGGACGGATTTAGGAAGCGCGGGGCCCCAGGCCACCTTAGTTTTTGGAACCCCACGCAAGTGTGTCCTATCTGGACGTTTGTCAGAGAAGCGTGAAAGTATGCCACTATTATGTGTAGTGTCCCCTCAAAAATCTATCTTTTGTTGTGCCTACTTTGGTTCTACAATTATCTTAGATCTTTAACAGAAATTAAACCTTTCCTACTTCTACTAAAGAACAAATGCTTTTCTTGGAATTTATAGCTCTGTCGTGTAGTTCAGAAGTTCTTTTCGTTAAATTGCCATGATTTCTAGCGTTTGTTCTAGGTTTGCTTTTCGTATATATACTGTGCATTTTCATGCGAGACCGTGTTGCCGCCCTTGAAAATATTGTCTAGCTGGCGATACGTAAACTCCTTTTTTATGGTAACAGTAACCACATATTTCATGAACCAAACAAGCACAATCCATTAACTGGACACAGGGCTTATTTATGCCGTTTCGATTTTGAAGTTGTCATTTTCCAAGCAATACAAAATATAGTGTTTTAATCCACTATGCAATAGGCCGATGGTAAACAGCATGAAGACAAGTTTTGCACAGAAGCAAAGTATTGTCGCAACACCCTCAGGTAACCATATGAAGTAAGCGCAATGTAGACACGTTTTTCCCAGTAAAGCTCACGAGAAACTGTTCTAGCTGATTTAACTAACATATAGAGTTTCAACAAGCAATCTCTCTTTGCGGGAAATCCAGTAAAAACAACTAAACCTAGGATCCAATACTGACAATATTGCTTTTCATCGGAGTTTTGTACTGTCTGGCGGTCTTGCGTTGTTGCGAGCTTTTTGTCAGTGGAAAATTGAACATCACTTGAGTCCCGTTTTTTTTCATTCTTTTTCATGAAACCGCTTTCATACAGACGGCCTGAATCTCTCTCACGCCCAGATGCACAATATTGTCGTGTTGTTACTGTACTGATAAGAGTCTGAGTAGACATTTGCATTTCCGCCGTTTCAAACTAAAGTGTGAAGTTATGCCTCTGCGCACTTTCGCAAACTTTTAGTTAACATTGAGTCGTCATAAGAGTTGAGCGGGGCCCCCAAAAGAACGGGGCCCTAGACCATGGCCTATTTGGCCTGTGCATAAATCCGTCACTGATTGCAACAATATCGGTGCTTTGTGATCGGTTTGGTTGGTAAAAGCATCCAGTGAAGCGCTTTTATTTTATCCGGAATTAGATACAAAACAAGTAAATCTCAACCAAAGAAAAATTAGGTGAGGCACGAGAATTATAATGTTAAAACAGCAGAGCTTAAGGACACCGACGTTTCAAAGCAACAGTGTTCAACATGGCGGGACCGACCTGGAACACGTTAGATCATCTTTTTATTTGTAAGTGGTAACAGATAGTTTGCGCTACAAGGACTGTTTGATTTCTCATTCTCGTTACGGAAAATGTGTCGCCCTGGTCCAGCAGGAAACCGTGTAGAACAACACTGTACCACTAGGATGTAAATGATGGTGACGAATGCAATATGGATTTTGAAGCTCGTGTTTGGCACTGTGCTTGTATGGGCGCATTTGTCGAGTTGGCGGTCGCGAGCGATGTAAGTTTCTTTTTTGTGAGTTTCTTCGTTTCGCGAATTGCTACCCTGTGAGACAGAGATAAAATGACTGTGAAATGAAGGGTTTGAGTGGGGGATCCAGGGGGGCAGTTTGGGGCAACTGCCCACACAAAACGGCTGTGGCGCCCTCTAATAAAAATGCGTCTATTTTTGGTGCCTACACTCACAGGCCGCAGAAAAGGCCGCTCCCCATTTGTACAAACATGAGCGGAAACGACCGACGCCGGAGCGGAGGCGGTTAAGTCGGACCCAGGCTCTTCTTGGAAGGGTCGCTCCGGGTGGGTGGGTGCCGGTGTCGGTGATAGAAATGCGCAGTCTTGTGGGGTTGTCCGCCCACTGCGCATTCCATTGCTGATCCGTCGAAGGGGCGCCAGGACAGATCCCGGGGAGACCGTTCTTGAGGCGTCGCAACTTGCTCCTTCTGCCGTTTCCGGTGGTATGGGTAAAGCTGCAATTGCCAACCATCTCCATGATCATGCGGACCATGTGTCTATCAGGCAGCAATCGCAGCAGCTTGCAGGTGAGGCCGCGGTG
>JGI24158J21664_10011830_pt1 | contig 11583 bp, 5 predicted proteins | sample Ectturendosymbi3_FD_21664 | JGI IMG/M metagenome (IMG submission 21664)
GAGAGAGACCGGTTGTGACCCAGCACCCCCGTGCGCAACTGTGTTGATCATCTAGCAGCTCCTCCCACATATATGCACCACCACGAGTTGAAACTGGTCAGTAACAAAGCTAATTTAACTGCTGAGGGGCATCGACTCGATAACCTTCCGGTTCTTTCAATGCCCTGGCGTCCGTGCACTAATTTGTGTTTTTTTCTAGCTGAATATTAATTATCGCCAAATAAACTCAACTCAACTCAACTCTGCAAAACAGCACAAATTTTAAAAGTTCACCAAAAGTAGCGGTAGCGATTAATGGAAGTGATAGCTCACTACTATTTTTGTTTAGTAACGGGAAGCGTAGCGCCGCTATTATTTTCAGCAAATAGCGATAGCGGTAGCGACACTTTTTCCAAAGTAGCGGTTGCCCACCTCTGCCGAACGGATACTTTCCAAATCTGCCATGACAACGGTTGAGCGCTTACCTCTTGACTTGGAGCCTTACGTTTTCGTAAGTGAATGCTTACACGTTTCATTTCGTAGGACCAGTTGTTCTTTAATTTTTTCAAAACTTTCCAAACTTTTCCTTCAGGGGTTAGGTTTAGGGGTTAGTGTTGGGTTCACATTAGGTTAGGGTTAGGTCAGCGTTAGCGTAGGGTTAGGTGAGCTTAGGGTTAGGTTAGCTTAGGATTAGGTTAGGATTAACTTTGCGTTAGGGCTATGGTTATCTTAGCATTAGGGCTACAGTTAGGTTATGTAACAAGGACCTCAACGCTAATCCAAGTGTATCATCCTTGTCACTTGACCAATCCAAGCAGTCGGATTCTCCTAAGGGCAAAATAACTCCAGTAGTGTGTTTCCATCTGATGCCAAATAGACACTTCCTTGTTGAATTCTGGAAATGCCAAAAGGCTGTGTCTCTTCTGCCTTGTGACACAAAAGCTCTGCTGGAACTATTTTGCCTTCAACCAATCGTATTTGACTAAAGGCAAAATAGTTTCAGCAGTTCTTTTGCCTCCTGAGGCAAAAGAAAAATACATGACTTCACATTGGCCGATCAGGACTGGATCGGACTGATGATTTTCAAAAATTTGCGGATCAGGGCTGGATCGGATTCAATTTTATCGGATCAGGGCTGGAATCGGACTGTAAAAATTCACAGTCCGCGCATCTCTGCTCTGAACATCCGCTCATTTTATAATACGAACCTCGCATTTACTGAAAAAGTCGTGCTGCAAAAGTCTGGTTTAGTTCCATCTTGCTGAAGATTTTGGTGTTTAAATTTGTGAGAACATCATACCTCTTTGTGTAGACATTTGGAAAAGCGTGATGACTTCTCTTGAAGGGCAATATTGCACAAGCAGTTTGCATTGCAAAGGTTTATTATTTTGCTGTTCAAACAATAAGTGTTGCTCTAGTTTATTTTCTACAAAAGCTGGCGAGGGAGACTTCTGTACTAGTAGTAGTGATTGCAGTGGTCGTCTTTTTTGTTGCACTTCTACAAACCAATGTTGCAAATCCACTATCTCAGTTGGTGGAGCTTCTGTTGCAATCGGGTATGGTATTAGTTATCTGTAGATATTTATCAATCAGTGCCAATGTAAAAGGCGGAGCTCCGTAAATAGCAGAATTTGGTTGCAGACTGCAGAGGTTTGACGATGTAACCAACCTGGGGTCGCTAAAACCAATATTCTGCATTTGAGCAATGAGAACTAAACGGTAGTAAAAATAAGAGTAGTGCAAAAGTTGATATTACACTACGGTAAAAAAAGTCTTGAAGTTTGATAAATTTTGGTTATCAGTGTTTCACAACAGTTCGGGGACAAAAAATAGGTTTCAACAGTTGTGAATGTATAAAGTTTTTAAACATCGCAAACTCCCATGCATTCTATGTTTGGGGGAAACGCATATTAAGTTGCAATGATATAACATTTTTCCTTCACTTTTTTGTTTTTTTGCTTTTGCAACTCCACTTTTATCTACTCCGGTACGTCATCAAACCTCTGCAACCAAACTCCGCTATTTACAGAGCTCTGCCTTTTACAGGGCACCTAATTAATTATCTATACAAGTTATATATTATATTTGACAGTGGCTACTGAACCGGCTATGGATCTTCATATTTGAAACCTTATTTGACCATCACCTTGACAGCAACACATGACAATAGTACAGTATCATAGTATGCTTGGTAGAAATGTACTAAATGGAAAAGAACCACCCTAAAACTTAACCCTTACGGCAACCTGGATAGTAACCCGAAAACTAACCTTAAACATTAATGAATGCTATCTTTAACTCTAACCCTAATCCCTGAACATTGGACACTTTTGAAAAGAGTAAAGAAAAACTGGTCCCATCAATTTATGATGAATTGAAACATGCAACCATTACCAAAACAAAAGTGGCAAAGATGAGAGCTGAACCAAAAACCATTGTTGGCACAGCGAACATAAAGGCATATGCTACGCTACCACAGCAGTCAAATGATGCCGCTTGAGTGACAAGCGACACAAACTCAGCGTTTTATTCAAACTGTGTCACGCAATGCAAGGCAGTTCCATAGCCACTTCCTGTATATTTTGTGTAAGAATTTGTTAAAACATGTAAGTTCGTTTAAAAATTTCACAAAGTGTTTAGACAGAAAATGTTTAGATAGTTTACTTGTTGATAAACTAGCTTGTAATGCCAAAATATTCATGTAAATTTTTTAGAAATAGGCCTACTCTGGGCTAACTGTTAAACAAAATTTTTCAACCTTAATGCTGTAGTTATTTTTATTACTTTTGTGAGTGTTTGCTGTCTAAACCTAAATGATATTGCTGTTCAATGGGCAGATTTTAGGGCAATGCTGTCATGCAAATTAGCAGCTAAAAATCAACGTCAAACCAATTTTAGTAATATCTTATGCCAATGTTTTTACAAATAACAAGCAGATGTGCAATGAATATCTCAGTCACCTTGAACAAAAATTGGCAGTGTCTATTTTGCCGCTAGGATGGCAGCAGAAAAAGTCTTGGTAGGAAGGAAGTAAATATAAGTAAAAGATAAACCTACAACCTAACCTTAACCCTAACTGTAGCCCTAAGCTAACCCTAACCCTAACCTAAAGCTAAGCTAACCTATCCCCAGCCTAATGCTAAACTAACCCTAACCTAACACTAAGCTAACACTAACCTAAATTCTAATCTTGACCTAACCCTAACATATCCCTAACCTAGCGCTAAGCTAACCTATCCCTAACCCAATGCTAAGCTAACACTAAGGTAATGCTAACCTAACAGTAATAATAACCTGACCCTAATCCTAACCTAACAACACTAACCCCTAAGGGTAACACCTACATGGAGCTTGGAAAGAAGCAAAGAAAAAAAAAAGTCTGCAAGGCAAGAGTCGAACCTCCAACCATTGGCATAGCAGCTCTAACACCTAACCATTACACCATGAGCACGACAGCGTATTCCTGACAAAGCAGCCTTTTTCTTTGTATTGCATCATGCCACGAGACTGAATGTTAGACTGGTGGCACAACAGCTCCAGCTGATCTGTTGCTGCCAGCATCATGGCGGTAAAATAGACACTACCACAAAAATTTGTGGAACAAGTAAAACAGAAGATTACATGCTGATCAGTTGCTACTTGTTTGGTCTATGTCAGTGGTTTTCAACCTTTTTTATACCGTGACCCATTAGCAATCCCCTATAATCAATCAACCTCTCATCTGAAATTCGAATTGTGCGAATGCAATATAGCTGTGAAAATTATCTACTTGTGACCTTTCCAAAAATGGTTAGGCCTACATAAAATAACTAGTCTACCTGCGACCCCTCCAAAAATGGTTAATAAACATAAAATATCTACTCACGACACCTCACAAAATGGTTCATGAACCTTCTGGGAGTTGTGACCCTCAGGGTGAAAACCACTGTTCTAAATATATACAAGGTTAGTTATACCCAGGCTTGAAAAAAGTGTGAAAATCTGGAAGCAGCTTCTTAGGAAATTGTACGTGCTCATGGGAAATGGGAAATTAATCAGCTTCAAGTCAAGTAAAATCAAATAATATGCTAAGAATTACAAGCAAACCACAAAATGGACTGTACGAATCTCCTTGCTGAGTCACGGTGGCCGAATACCTGGCCTTGTGACACAACAGTTACACCTACCTAAGTGGTCTTATGCAGTGGCTGGCCGCATGCATAGTTGCCAATTTGGCATTTTTGAAGCCAGATTTTAAAATTCTGGCCTTTTTTAACGTACTTGGCTTTATTTGCAAATAAAAAAAGCTAGTAAAATCTGGCTTTTTATTTTTTTTCAGTTGGCTTTTCTAATCGAAAAGGCTTGGCTCCGGCAAAACATTGTCTGAGGTGCATATTCATTACAAATCTCTTTTGACAAGAGTGTATGACCATGCAGGGTGCAAAGAATATTGCCGTAAAAATGTCTGGTATATGTAACAAGAAATAAATGTACAAAAGTGTAATGACAAGGCAAGAAAATGCTTCTAAAAAAATTGTAATTACATCAAATTGATGTTTCTGACTAGTTTAAATATCTATTTTTGTTTGGTTATGCATGTTTTATGTGTAGCCTATATGTCTTAGGACTGCTATCTGGTTTATTTGGCTTTTTTTTTGAGACAAGGTTTGACTTTTTTGATGAAGACAGGTTGGCAGCCCTGGTTGCGTGTCGTTGACTCATAATGAGAATATTGATGCTATGATGACACATGTAGTCAGAGGGCACTGGCCAACACGTCCAAAAAATGTGTTTTTCAAACTTTTTGTTCAATCACCCCTTTTCACTCTCGACACATGGTTGTTGACCTCCATGCATGATGCAGCATACACAAGGTAGTATTTTTAAAGACTTTTATTTAAAGAAATCGATACATACCATGATCCCCAGTTAAATGTGATGGATGTGCTTGGCGGCCTTCACAAAGTTTCGAAATATTGGGAGACAATTAGTGAGGTACAGCCTTAGGTCACTTTGCCTCTGAATCAACAAGCGGTTTCTTTTCTTTGAGAGCATTCGTGTTGTTCTTCCCCCTTATCACCTCTGTTTTTTCACCCCTTGCTCCTTAAACTCACCCACATGGGGGCTATTCCACCCACTTGAGAACCACAGTTCTAAAACTAGCAAACTTAATTGCGTCAAGAAGCAGAGTGGACTGTGGCGCTAGCATAAGCTAGAAGCTTTTACATGCATTCAGATTGTTAATACTTGTATGTATGATTGTTTTGGTTAGTGGTTGCTGTACTGGGTTACGAATTGGAATGGTATTGCATTCCGAATGCGATTCTGGAATGTATTGCCATTCAAAAATGTGCAACGCATGCCTAAACCAGCATCCAGTGATAAGCTCACTCCAGTAAATGCGCACTCGGGCTTAAAAACTGCATTCATAGAATGCTCATTCAATAAACTTTTAACACCACCTGAATGTCATTCTGCAGGTCGAATAGGTTAAAGAATGATTTCATCACCACCGATCTGGCCGCAACAATCAACGTTTGAGACACCACACCATTCTGGAATAGCATTATACTTATAGATAGAGCACAATTTTTTTGAATGGGCATAAAATTGCTACAGCTTATATTACAGGATGCCAATACCAAAAACTACCACTTCTTAACCGGGATTTTTTTGCATTTGTTCCAGAAAATGAATTAGTTATTTATTATGACCAGAGTAGTCACAGACAGCCGACGCCAATTCTTAAAGCTGACTTTTGCATCTTTGACTTGGGTATGTGATGAAGCAACAAGTTTAATTCGGTGTAGGCAGCACAAAAATCTCAATAATTAGGGCTACACTATTTGCTAATTAGACAATGCTGCATACCTTCTGTTGCAGAAAATAAGACAATATGCAAGAAAATTTTAACATGATCAAGTTTATAGCAAAAATGCTCAACTCGTGCGCAAACCAGCGTCAACTCACAACAAGCTCACTGCGGAAACTTCGCACTCGCGCACCAAAAAATGTATGCGTGGAATGCTCACTCAACAGAAACTTTTAACACCATCTGAACATCGTTCTACAGGTCGGATCGGTTAAACACCAATTACGCCACTACTAAACTGGTTGCAACAATTGACTTTGGAAACATGATGCCACAATCACTTCAAATGCTGTACCACTAACAAATTCCACACCGTTTGTACCTGTGGTTCTTAACCATTTTTTCTGAGAGCTGTATACGGCTCCCAAGCACCTTTTGTGCGACTCTCAGCAGTTGTTCAATAAAACCAGTAGCGTAACCGGCCCAAAAATTTGTGGGTTGGCAAAATGTTTGATTTTAGGCGAATAACACTATTTTGTTTGGGATACCGCCTCTCAAAACACAAAATGGCTATATTAGGTTCTCAACATTTGAGAAGCATGGCCCCATAGGCCCCCCCAGCTATGCCTGTGAATAAAATCTCTAATATTTTGTGTAACAGACTTCATTCTACAATAAAACAAAACGTGTGAATTGGCTTGTGTTAAAATTGTTTTATTGTGACTCACAAAATCGTAGGTCTGGATTTGTCTTCAGCGAAAAGTTGTGAACCACTGGTTTATACTGTGCATGCCATGATTACGCGACTTGAGAGTAGGAATTGCTTGCCCCTACTGTAAGAGTTACGTACAATCTTGCCCTAACACTTGCGTTTGAGATTAAAATATATTATCCAAAGGATATCTTTAGTGTGGTGTCTAGAAGTCTTTAGATGGTCTGCTAATTATGATTTGGTTGACAGTTAGAGACCGTGCTTAGCTTTTCCAAATGCCAGCATTTGTTTTGAAGCTTCATGTAAGCAGTCTATATACTAAAATTATGTAAAACTAATGAGTAAAAAAATTCCTTGTGTATTGAATAGTGCCCACGAAACACAAATTTTAGAAGCGGGTTAGATAAGGAGTAGGCATTATGATTTGCCACTTCCATCAGTTTTGCACTGCTTCATTATCTCATTTTTGCGTACTGAGTGGTAGCGTAGTACACTGCGGCAATGCAACATGTTTACATGTCGAATGTGAACTGATGCTAGTAGGCTGAATCAATCCAAGTTGATCCATGTGAACGTAGTGATAGATTCTTGAGTGCAACATTTTCAAGAAACATTCTTTTTGTGACATCATAAAGAGGCGATCATCTTCAACTTGTAGCCCATGGGAAATTTCAGTAAGCTCCCTGGGAAATTAACATTTTTTCAAGCCAAAAATCTACAATCCCAAAAGTGTTTGTGTTCAATATATAATATTGAGACAAATGCCCTGGTGGTGAAATCAATCACATAAACCACTTAATATAATAGAATTCTCCATTGATTTGTAATAACTGTTTTTTTCTGCATGGTCAAAACCTGTTGTTTCTGTAAAGCGCCTAGGAATCACAAAAGTAGTGTTTAAATGACCATATATACATCCAGTTTTCAGTTTCGAACTACTAAAAAAACATGTCTGGCTTCAAAAATCGTATATGCTTTTTTGCCAGATATAAAACTGAGTTGGAGACATTTTCACCTCCATCAACATGGTCAAGTGGGCAGTCACTAGTGCTCCTGTGCAAGGGGATGTCAGTTCAGGTTGCACCTTGGTTGTATTATTTTTTTTATAGTGCACAAGACACTTTTGATGTTCTCACAAGATTGTTTGTTGAAAGTTTTGGGACTGCTATTGATGTACATTCTTAAAAACTTTCAAAAAGCAGACACGGGTTTGCATTTATGGTTAGCTGGGCCCTGGGCACCAATGCCAAGATCCAGTGTTTGACTCAGATTTTTAGTGGAAACTAGGCTACAATGCGAGGCTTTTGAGCCTTTGATTGGCTATCTCGCATTTGTGGTTCGAAAGTTATGGCCAAAAAATCGATAATTATTTTATTAGGGGATTAATTAATTGTTGCTTTTGGGCCATAAATTTTGAACCAGAAACGCTAAAAAGCCAATCAAGGGCTCTAAAAACTGAGATTATAGCCTAGTTTTCATTAAAAACTTAGTCAAAATTGGCTCTTGCGGTTGGGGCCCACCCAACCCCACGTATGATGTGACACACAAAAAAAATCCGAAAGTGTCCAATTTGTAAAAATCCAATGTAGAAGACTCACCACAGCTTTTGAGGGTTTTAACAACTCTTTAGCTCAATCAGCTGGTGAGTTATGGAGTTGCAAAGTGATGCAAGAAAAGTGGCTTATGTGGGTCTTAGGTAAATCCATATGACACCTCAGGTGTTAGATCAAATTATCATTCAAAAACATATTGTATAGACCTGATCCAACCATTCTTTAGCACAGGGTGTACAACCTCTTTGCTATTGCCGGCCGCATTACTTTTATTTGTATGAGGTGTGGCCACCAATGAGTTCGAGTTAAATTTTTGATATACTGCCAAGTGCCAACCAAAACAGAACACATTCAAACATAAATTGCGTATTCATTCTATAACTCTTTGTGACGTCACGATCCAGATTGTCACGCATCGTGTTGTTTGATTTTCTTGCCTTGCGTCTGTTTTGCTTCAATATACGCAAGCATGGCCGCCAAATCTTATATTTTAAATTACACATGGACGGCCGCAAATTACATTATCGAAGGCTGCAGCTTGTACACCGTTGCTTTAGTACCATGTAGTCATTCATGCGCAAATAAGTTGATCTAAATCTTGCTTTTTAAATAGAAATGAAGAATCACCTTGAAAAAAAAACGATCATTGATCAGTCTTACCTTTATTTTTGGGCTGAGGTTTGTATAGACCTTTTCCTAGTTCAAGCCTGCCTAACCTTTTATTTGAGCTACATGCTGTCGTTGACAGCCATCATGGGCTGCAATTTTTTTGTCAGAAAAAATGCAAAGCAATCGAGTGCCTAAATCAGGGGTGGGGAACCTACGGCCTGCCAGCCAAATGTGTCCTGTGAACATTTAATATGGTCCGCATCAGAACTTTAGTTACCCAAGGTAGAACACAGCATTGCTTCAAAGCGAAGCGAAACTCCATGACAAATAGACCTGTAGATAGTAAGTCATCTCGCTCCTTGACATAGTTTTTTTTCCTTACTTTCCTTCTGAAGATAAAGGTGGAATTATGAGATCAAAATTAATTAATTTTTTGAGGTCCACCAGTGATCTTCCACAATTCATGAAGCCCGTGGTAGCAAATAGGTTACTGGACCATGGGCACCAATCGTTGGAGGGAATTTTTTGACTCAAGCTTCTATTGGAAAGTAGGCTATAATCCAAGTCGTTTGAGCCTTTGATTGGCTTTCTAACGTTTTTAGTTCAAAAGTTATGGCAGCATAACCAAAATTTGGGTAAAAAATCTTTTGCTAATTTTTACCCATATGATTTTTTGGCCAAAACTTTTGAACCAGAAACACTTTTTTTTGTTGGAGGGCCACGTAAGCTATTACACAACAACCCAAGAGCCAGACATCTTACACATTGTGATTGTTTCAGAATGTTGCCATTCTACCAAATCAACAAGTTTTTCATGAATGTATTATTATTTCATCACTGACAAAGTGTCTTTCTGGCCTGCAGCCTGTACTATGGAGACCATGGTAGCAAAAAGTGATTATAAAACTTTGAATCAATTGGGCTTTGGTCCAGAATATTCCATCCAGCATTTTACCTTGCACATCATTATCAAAAGTAGGGTCAATTATTGGGGAGAGTAAAGTTGTAAAATATAACCGTGTGCATCCCCTTACAACACTACTGATCTTGCAAGGCAAGGTTAAAGCGCCATGCAGACTTCTTGGCCAGACGCAATGGTTCTGACTCACTACATCTTTAATTCAACACCTTTTTATTACCATTCTTCAAATTTGTTTTGAAAAAGCTAATTTTTGAAACCCTAGTCTAACCTCTAAATGTCTCATGAGGCACTCATGCCCAACGTATGACATTTCATACACTGTGTAATAAGTATTTCCCAATTGAAAACATGAAAAGCTAGAAGAAAACCTTGAGTAATACAATGCTTACTGTGCTAGCACACATAACCACAGGCTAATTCATATATTAAAGATATTTTCTGGGTAAGAAATCTCACTAGTCAGTGTATACTCCCAAAGTTTTTATACTTTGAAACCTACCCATTTTATCATTGAAATTTTACAAACTTGTTGTCACTTCAAAGAACTCAATTTCTCGTGGATAAATTGCCTCTAGGTAGTAACATACCAACCACAAATAATAGTGAAACGTTTTTAGTTTTCCTTTTATGTGAATTTTAAGGTCACTTTTGCATATGAATAATCACACGCTAGGCATTAATGGGTTAAGATCTACAATTCTGGTAAGCAATTTGGCACAACTTAGCTGGCATACATCACTGTAGTAAAATCATGTTGACATGATCAGCTTCTTGCCGCTCATTTCTCAGAAAGTTCTGAAACTGTTAGTGGTTCAGCCTTTTGCTTAAATGAAATAAACTTTTAAATATCACCTACACAACAGCTTCAAACCACGTTAACTTCATATGGAAATTTTCGCGGTGAATGATGAATCATTGCTGTGTCATCTTTAAAATCCTCTTTCTTGAAAAGCACAGTTTGCACGAAGGTCTTGCTGATCGTAGATGGGGCTTAATCTATTGTTGCCCCTGCAAGATTTTCGAACTTCAATTCTTTTTCTTCATGATTACCTTCAATGCTTGCAGGAGGTCTATAATTATGCTCCCTGATTGCTCTTTCCGTGACAACAAGGCCAAAAGCTTTTCGCAAACATTGACATGGTCATCGACACCTAAAATCTTGCAAATTAATCTGTGTCAGTCTTATCCATGCTTTCCTCCACAACTAGCAGATAAAAATGCAGATGCAATTTTTCTTTCAAAATTTATTCTATGTTGCAGATAACTTCCTCTACTTTTTTGTCCATCTTTGGCAACACATGTTGCATGAGGGTGGACATGACCTACTGAAAAAATTAGTTAGTTAAAGTTGATACTTTCAAAAGGATATGTCTCTGGACATACTTGTTGAATGTAATAAAGAAAAACTGCTATCTCTAGACCAGAGCTTCTTAAACTTTTTCAGTCCTGCCACCTTCAGCACTAGTCATTGATACTTACACCTCACCTAATCTCAAAATCAATAGCAAAAAATAGAACAACATCTACTAGTCATTATCCTGCTTTTCAACAGTATGTTGCCACATTCACGCCCACCTTGCAAACCCTTCACGCCCCTAGTTTAACACTTTGGTGCCCGGCTGCTTTCGGGGATTTTCGGAAAAATAACGCCTAAACGCACGTGGCTTTGCGTGGGAATTTCTCCGGTCCTGTATGCTCTACAGACCCAGTAAAAGTCTCAAAAGACGCGGCAAGTCTTCTAGTGTGCACTCGAAAAAATTTTTTTGCTTGGGGAGTGTGGGTTTTTTGTGAGTGACGTCATAAATGGAGGACTTTTAGGCCACCTTGGTCCACTTTGCCTGGCCCTGGGCACCAACCGTTTGGTGGTAGTATTTCGCTGAAGATTTTACTGGAAACTAGGCCACAATCTGAGTCTTTTGGTACTTTGGATGACCTGCTGGGGTTTCGGGTTCAAAAGTTATGATGTAAGTTAGTAAAAATATTTGACTAATTAGATAATTAATTAATTTGTTTATTT
>JGI24158J21664_10011831_pt1 | contig 11583 bp, 8 predicted proteins | sample Ectturendosymbi3_FD_21664 | JGI IMG/M metagenome (IMG submission 21664)
TTCTCGACTACCGGAAAAAACAAACGGGAACCTTGCTAATCAGCGAAAACATAACTTTTACAAACGATGACATCATGAATTACGTCATAGGGGCCCTGAAGTACAATTTGCCCCGGACCTCCTAACCTTTAATCTGGCTCTGACCAGATCTGGCTCTGACCACATGTGGGTGGGGTTCGCCACTTTTGCTAGGACTACCTAAACAGCACCTACTAACTTTGAGGCCCTTGTGAAATTCGAATTTCCCATGCAGCGCTAGAGCTTGGCTGTGAAACTCCAGCAACGGGTAGGCACTGAACATAAAATGCAAAAACTATTAAATAGTAGCCTACAGTAAACCCAGGCAAACGTAAAGCTAACACAATGTCAACACAGTATGCTGTTTCTGTCACGAGGGAGTGCCGGACTAACAACTGTAGCGAATGTAGTAATCAAGAGCGTCCGAGGGGGGTGGGAAACAGGCATTTTCCCCCCCTGGAAATTGGGACTAATAATGAACAATTTTAGTAAATCTAAAGACAGTAGGTGCAGCGGCATAGTCAGCCCAGAGATTTGGGGGGAGGCAAAATGTTTGATTTTAGGCGAATAACACTATTTTGTTTGGAAAAACGCCTCTCAAAGAACAAAATGACTATATTTTCTAAAAATTTGTGGGGAGCATGGCCCCTTTGGCCCCCCATGGCTACGCCTATGAGTTAGATCCGATTACTTGATTTAATTTTTGCAATAACAGTTTATTTTCTGGCATGACACTGACTGCACAACAGCCAGGTTCACTGTTCTGGTGTCATGCACTTTGCAGTTCACTCATGTCCGCTTTCTTTGCCTGCCAAACTTGCGAGCCGATTGTTCTGCTGTTGTCCTTTATTGCATAACAATAACATGACCACAAATCTTCAAAGGTTCGCTTCAACTTACAGTGGCAGGCCTTTTTCCGCTTGTGACTGTTGAACACAGACATCTGTGGCAGGTAATGCAGCGAGACAGTGACTACTGATAGCGTAAGCCATGTAGTTTTATACTGCGTGGAAAGAAGCATAAGTGAATCTGAGCAATGCTTCTACAGGTTTGAAAAATCCATTTTTAGTGCGAGTGTGACCAATGTTCCTGAGTGAATAGCTTCATATACGCTTGCGCAAGCTTCTTTTCACACAGTATGAAACTACAGGACTTGTTAGAACATGTCTATACAGGCTTACAGGAATAAGTCTTTATCGCTAAAGTTTGGTTGTGACTTCAGAGTGAGTACTGGGTGCAAAGCTAAATTTGCTGAGGGGTGTTTTCATAATTCATCTGTTAAATTTTTAAAGCCTGCGTGATGTTCTAAATTAAATCATCGTAATATACCTGATTGCATGGGCGTCGGAACGAGGCAGGGAGGATTTAGGCAAAAAAGCTTGTTCTCTTATTAGTTTCGGGTGGGTGAAATAAATTTCACCATGGTTGGCCCCAGTTCCGTAGTGGCGAAACTCTGGACCCTGTCAAAATGCTTATAGGGGCCCCCTAATAGTGGCTTCTAAAAAAAGGATTTCAACGTCATGGCACATCCAGAGACCGAATGGCCTTCACAACAAAATATCCCAATNTTTTATTTTTTCTTATTTCACTATTTTTTAGTTCCACTTGCCGACACATTTTCGNTAGAACCGTCTCCAGAAAGTCTTCATTTGGGGGCTTCATATTTGTGCAGGGGGCTAGACATTCGGAACATTTGCATTGAATTCANTACACAGCCCTTGCAAATTGTGCGAATTAATTACAAAATTATCAAATNTTTTCCCGTAAATACTCGTAAGAGGCTCATAGTTTGCAACTAAAATATTTTGAACGAGCTTAATAAAACGAATTGGCTCTTAATCACTGTTATTTAATTAACGACGATTATTTACAGATGTAATGAAATACAAATGTTAACAAAAATTTACAGGAAATCACAATCAAGCCCATCATTCAGTTATGAAAACATTGTTACCCAGGCCCGTAACCAGCTTGGGACAACAAGAGGGGCGAAGAGTTTTCTGAGAGGGACCCAATTTTATGAACTATGTCCAATAGTTTCCAACTATATCCACGGAGGGCGAAGCCCCTCTGCGCCCCCCATGGTTACGGGCCTGTTGTTACCGTAGGAACAAACTTGAGGTCGGTCAAAGCAATCCGTCCCGATGAAAGTTTTGATTCATTAGAGTAAAATGATTTTGCATGCGCTCCGTGCTTTTAACAGGCCGAACTACGCATCCATGATGTCTAGACTTTCTGGTGTCTAGACTTTTTAATTTCTTGGTGCATGACACATGTTTATGTTAATATCATTTTGCATCTCAAACAGGCTCTAAATGTTAACAAATTATAGACTAAGGCCTACGTCGATGCAACATGGTTAACATCCATAATCCACCAACTGTACTACTCTGTCAGGGCAAGCTTAGCATTGAATGCTAAATAAACTCTTCTAACTACACTATTAACTCCATCTTGCTGTCTGGACAGCAGGCTGCGCAAATGTGCAACTTTAAGTTGCTTCTATACAGTACAAAATGCAAGAAGACTTCTTTGGCTAGCATAATGTATTTTTTCACAACAAACACTACACACATACGTTTTGATCAAATGGAAGTCTGACTTCTGCACATATACAACTAGGCATGTAGGCTAACTTCACGTTCAACAATTCAAGCAAGGAATATGCTGACGCGTTGAGCTCAAGCCACAAATACGTTTATTACCTCACAAATGTATTAAAAATGATCAGAGGACGCTCACTTGCAACAAGGACACTAGGAATACCGAAATTGTTAGTGTATTAACAAAGCACAGCCGGAGCCATGTTATGATAAAACACAGCTCCGGAGCCATGTTATAAAAAAACAGCTCCGGAGCCATGCCTACGAAAACAGAGAGCTCCGCAGCCCGAGCCTTTTCATTTTTGCAAGAGCTCCGCAGCCCTTGTTTTTTCGGTGCCCCGACCTTTTTGCTGTTTTAGAGAGTACATCTAGCGCAATTAATTCAGTACCGCCAAATAAATCTATCTAGCTGTCTATCTATCTGTCTGTCTGTCTGTCTGTCTGTCTGTCTGTCTGTCTGTCTGTCTGTCTGTCTGTCTGTCTGTCTGTGCAGTAATGCCTATACCCATAACATTTAGCACAGTTCATCATTATTTATATGTGCAGCCTGGCGCTAATGAGTCGCTTGTGTTGTATATCTGTTAATCTTCTGGTTTGATATCTTACACGCTATTTAGTTCATCTCTGCAAAAGACCCAAAGTAAAAGTATGAGGCTGACTGCCTTGATAATGACATGTAAATACTACAGTACATTGAACCACGATAATGCATCCAATGTATTGTTCGCTGCTGGCCCATCAGTGAAAGGAATGACTCAGCTCTACCTCAGTTTTGGGTGGAACACCTGATCCTAAAAATCTAGCATGAAACCACCAGGAAACACTGTCAAAGCAAAAAAATTGCGCCAAAATTAATCATGCGTCACTGAAGCAAACATCTTTCATTTCTTTTGTTTGCAAACTAACTGAGTTTACCAATCAGATGTTTGGAGATTTTGAAAAAATAACTCTGGCTCAAGTCATTCGGTACGAAATTGGACTTGAGTCGAGTCTTTACAACATCGTTTCTCAAGGTGACTCGAATCGAGTCACTAAAAATCGTGACTCGAGTCGATTCATTGACCCGAGTCACGCTATCACTGGGCGGTATTGCACATCGCCCATGTGAGCCTGGTTAAGTACGAAACCTAATACAAAATAGTGATTGTGATTCGCGTAACTTTTTCTAAATTTTAGTAATGAACACTTATATCTTGGTAATTGCTTATGTAACAGATTGCAATTAGTTTACGATACACCTGCACATATTTTTTTGTCCTAAATCTGTATTGCGAACAAAAGATGAGAAGCTCTTTGTTCATAAGTGGAAGATCTTCAAAAGCAGCAGCCCACAAAATAGACGACTGCTGCACACACTTCAACGATCACTTCATAGCAAACGGCAAAAGTGGTCATCTACTGGGAGAATAAAAAGGATAAATCCTTACTTTATTGTTGTCAGCAAACTCAGTCATTTCCTGTTTATTAGGGATGAGGGTAACAGTTAATAAGGTTAAAATGTTTTGAATCGACTGTTTCAAGTGTAATCAAGTTCAGTTAGGTAATGGATTGGAGCACCGGAAATAATGTACTGTTGTCCTCAGTTCTCACTGTTATTCATATGGTAATTGGGTAACGCAGCGATGAGAACAGACGCTTAAAATTTACAAAGACTGCTCAAATGACCTTGCCAGAAGACAGAAAAAGTTCAAGTCAAAACTTTTTCTTCTCATTTAACAGTAACAGTAGTTAGTTTCATTAAGCTGTACTAGGCATTTTAATGTGACAGAATTCACTACAAATGTCACATAATATGTGCAATTTTGCAGTTCCGCGAATCAGAATCACCTTCGAGTAATAATGTTTCTTTCATCGCAAGTGTTGATTGCATAGACGTTGCCAACATTTGTTTTTATTTTAAATTACAGGATTCTTCATATATTTGTATATTACCTTTCACGCGTTTTTACTGCAATGTCTGACCAATACTTGATTGTGGACAACTCTACGTACCCGCATTTGTATTTTCAAGCAAGAGGTTTGACTTTTCGTGGAGCAAGGTTGAAGTGCAGCAGCCACTATGGTGGTAAGTTGGCTGTTGTGAAAGATGCATCAATTCTGGAAAGGATCGCTGAAATGATACCAACAAAACATGCTCAGTTTTATCGCATTGGCCTAAGTAGGAAACGTCAAAGCAAAGATTTTACGTGGGTAGATGGAACACCATTTCACACTACCGGTCTGTTACAGCTTCCACAAATGTTGGAAAACAACCCTTGCCTTGGAATGACTATATACAAAGACTCAGACGACAAGGTGAAACTGCGTGAAGCGACTTGTTTTCGTGAGCTGGCGTACATTTGCGCTGTGTCACACAGATCCTCTGAGCTAGGTGCAACTAAATTTCCAAACCTGTATGCAACAACCACCACAACTACGCCTTTCGTCGGGACTAAGCTAGTTGCTATTTTGGCAGCTTCGCTCGTTATAGCGCTTCTTATTATTCTCGCTCTTCTAGTCGCCATTTACGCGAGAAGAAAAAAATATGCTTCCATTAAAGTACTCCAGCTTCCTAAGCAAGAGCGGCCTTCAACAAGAAGTGACATATCGACAATTACTTGCATGCACCAACTGCCTGAAGTATTGCCAACGTCAACAGTTAACTACAGTACGGGTTGTAGTCGGTACGAGGAGTGCGATCCAGTTTGTTTGACGTCTTTCACCAAAACTTACGAAACTCCCATTTACGAGACAATCGACGGTCGCATAAAGTCAAGAGACCTGGAGTCACATCAGTCATTGCATTTAGGAAATGATGCAGCAGCAACATACTCACTGGCTCAAGATGTTCCCCCAGTGCCAGTAGTGTACAGCGTGGTAAATAAAGCATCGAAATTACCAAGCAATGCATGAAAACAAGTGGTTGCGACCGGCTAGTTTCCACGATTTTTCAGAAGCGACATTTGTCACTTTTTGTGACGCATTTTGAATATTTTGGCCGCATGTAAGAAGACTATAGGCTACACCATATAGTCATACTTTACACTTTTATTTACGTAGCTGCTGAAATTGGCAACTTCTATGCTTGAACTAGGCAAAACATTTGAACTATAATAGTGGTCTCTATGTAGTTTTTACCAAAGCATCTTATTGCTGTATATTTTGTGGTTGTGACACTAATTTTTATCAAGTGTCCTTTATAGCTTTATTATAAAGTCTTATTTGAAGCATTGCGTAGTGGCGCACGGTAATAAATACTCGAGAGTGCAGTTTCATCGCCTAATCACAAGTAGACGCCAATTACACGCATCGGTCAGTTTTCCAGGACAAGTGTTATGATAGTTAAGAAAGAGGCAAAAGTGAGTTGGTCTCCTACGGCTCAGTGGTCCTTGCCACATGTTAGGAAAACAAACGTGCATGTTGACAAACTGTTCAGGGATAAAATCTTAGTATAATTGCTCAAACCAAAGGAACAATATGTAGTAATGATGCTTTTCTGTCGATTAAAAGATGACAGCAAATATCAGATGAAATTTTCAACAGTCAACCAGGCCCGTAGACAGGTTTCAAGATTTGGTGGGGCATACATTTTAGGGGGGCACGATTTTTGCTTCTATTATATGTTTAAAACAACTTTTTCTGGGCGCAACAAAATTTGGGGGGACACAAAAGAAATTTGGGGGTAACTGCCCCCGAATGCCCGCCCGTGCATGGCTACGGGCCTGCAGTCAACACGCACGCAGAAGGCAAAAATATTACATTTTCGACAAGCTTTGTATATAGAGCAAGTTTGAAAAATAGTTTTTGCCAATTTATCAAAAATGTTGTCTTATTTTCTTTCAGTGTTGATAAGGGTTCACCGAACCAACTGACCATTGACCTTTCACAACTATGCTGCAACTGCACTTCCAGTAGTTCATCATGCAATAGAGATAGGGATACTGTGGGGTTGGGAACCAGTGATCTCCTGTAGCACACATTATAGCATCTGAAGAAAGTTGCAAAAACGCGTTTTTGTCAGACAATCAGCGGTGGTCTTAGCAAGTTGGAGGCCCTACGCAAAATATTTTGGGGGGCGCCTGCGCTGACGTAAATGAAAGATCGAAATAAAGGTCGTTTTTTTTAAATAAAATAGGGTTTGGATTATCCCAGACCAAAGAGTAAAGGGCCTGCTTATCCTTTTGGTTTGGATCCCTTAAAATCTCATTTTGACTGGACCATTTGTCCTTTGATCATAGACTATTCATGCTTTATCATTTTGGGTTGGTTTCTTACCTGCAGATTGAAAATCCAAATGTGTTAAAACAGATCATCAATCACAATCTCATATAGCAAAACAAAATAGTTTTTTCTACTAGGTAACATGTAATCATTATAATAAAAACACAATTATAAACAAAAGCTTATGAATCTTTGAAAACAATATCCCAAAGACAAGATATAAATCATTCCTAGTCTTTTGTCCAACATACAAAAAAGCTTACTGGATCAAGTGATGCTGTAACGTATCTTTTTCCAATGCATCATTATTCGGGAAATACTTCTTTTAATCTTTGCTGTTGTGCTCCATATGCTTTGTGCTAACAATTTAACTCCGAGACATAGTTTTTTTCTTGAACTACCATGACTTATATGTACCTCGTAAGAATCTACTGTCGTTAACAAGTAACTTATTTCACTTTTGAAATAATCCGTTATGGGGTGATGATGCTGTTATTCTACTATTTTGTCTGTGTGGGTTTGGTGTTAGTTGTATCGCCATAGATGCGATAATACTTATTCGACTGAATTAAGATATACTAATGGAAGTCCAGAATAATATGATGACGCTCTGTTATACCACGATGTGACGTTAACTATAACGTTACATCAACGCAGTGCTTACTGTTTATTTGTATTGCTTTCTTGCAAGATTTGTTTATACACGTGTCAGGTTTGTTCATTTGCTTATTGATTTTACGAGTTGACGCAGTTAATTTTCACTGACCTAATACCTAACAATATGAATGTGTTCCATTTGTCTCATATATATGTCTTGTATTCAGGTATTTTCCGGTGACTCCCCCTTGGTCTGCTTGATGTGCTAAAATTGCATTGCTGTCTGTTATCTGGTTTCATTTGAGATAATCGGTTGTTGCTGCTGAAGTTGCTGTTGCTTTTCCGTATCTTTTGTTTACGTGTTGCGTTATTTATTTGGTTCCTTGTGGGGCTTGATTCACTGGTCTTGGGGTCCCTCGCCCCACAACAATCAACTTTCTCTACTGAAAGCGCATAAACTAAAAATGTGGCCCCCCTCAAATCGCGTAAATTAAAAATGGGGGCCCATTTGTACACCCTTGCAAACCCTGCTCACTCACTAAAGCCAATTCTGCAGAAAATATTGTTATTTATGAAATCGTACTGTATATATAATAGAGTCCTGTGCGTTGCGGCCACCCGCATATGCCGGGCAAGAGTGGGAACCTGCAGAGCTATGCCTGCGGGTTGGGCGCAGGTTGAGTTTGGTGCAGGTCGGGTGCGGGATAAGAAATTCTTTGTGCGGTAACTGAATGTTTACCCGACGCATGTGAAAGTGACATGAGCATGAAATTCAAAGCTAGATAGAGCTTTTTGTGCAAGGGTATAGCAACATTCTCCAGTGGTGGCGAGACCACAGATTGGAGTTTCCAGCTCTCGGTGATCTTGCAAGAAATACGTTGTGGGTAATGGCAACTAGTGCTGCTATTAAACGAGTGCACAGTATTTCTGGGCATGCCGTGAATAGCAGAATATCAAATTGAAAGATTTCGTCAGTGAACGACATGCTCTTTTTGAACAGAGTTCTTAAAGCTAAGAAAGAAGCATTCGGGCTTGATTAAAAGGTTTCACATTTTGGTTTACAATGTTTTTTAAAAGCTTCTGCTGGCTTTGAAATGAACCACTGAATAAATTGCGATCAGCGATGAAACACGTTGCATGAGCTTTTAGTGATTTTCAGACGCATAGCGACAGGTGCAGGTGTGGGTCGGAAATAGTGCGGGTTGGGGCGGACACGGGTTGGAATTGGGAGGGTGTGCGGGAAGGAAGCGGGTTAGAAGTCTGTGAGGCGGGAACAGACAAAAATTTTAACCCACGCAAGACTCTAGCATATAATGTCATTGAATGACATGGTTGAGATTGATAATTGTTTAGCACACAAAACAAAAAGTGCCAAAAATCTTTAGCTTGTTCTGGAACGGTTGTAATCCTCACGCAATTACAATCTCGTTCATGTTTGGTTTGGACAACAGTTCAGGGCCATTCCAGGAGGGTGGGTGCCGATGTCCGGAATGAAAGTACGGAGTCTCGTAGTGTTCTCCAACCACTCCGTATTCCATCAGCGATCCGCCCAGAGCGCCGCACTTCTGTTGTTGTCTTCAGATGAACTGATGAGTTGTTGTGCGGCAGGTACAAATGGGTGTCTCGATTTGAGATGCCGTGCGCAGTGGTGGAATTAGGTAGATTTTGAGAGGTTCGAGGTTGGGGAGGTCCGCGGCAAAGCTGAAAAGGGGCGCCCTCTGATGACGTCATCATACTAAGCCAACCGTGTTAAGACCTTTTGATCAAGCCTAGGAAGGTTACGTTTCTGAGACTACGGCATGGCTGCCATAACAGAAAATGCAACAGGGGTTCATGATACACAACTTTGAAAGCTGGGAAGACAAAGCTAGCAACACATAAAAGTTAAACGATAGCAAGTTGCAATCACTACCCACTTCTCAAGTTTTGCGACCCATTTCTTTGCATTCACCATCACTACTGTTTACTGTTGCTGCTGGGGCTCCTTCAAAAGCAGAGTAGGCTGCTTACGCATTTGGCTGTTGGGACCCCTTTGAAAGCAGATCTGCTTCGGAGTATATTATATGAGTGGATGATAAGTTTTCACCAAAAATAAGAAAAATTTACGCGCGCAACACCTTGAGCAGGGCCCTTGAAAAAGGGGTGCCTCCACCACTGGGCGTATTTTCCCACCCTGTAAACGCGCGATAGCTGAGTTGAGCAGATGACCAGACTCCATAGCAAGGCGTGCTAGAGAAATTGTGGCTCCTTTGCGACGAGACTCAGGAGGTTGGATGGGGGCGTAGATAGGAAGATTGACCACTGGTGTGGGACGCAGGCATACGGTCACAGTTCGCAAAGCGTCGTTGATGACAGGATCAATGAGGCTGTTGTGAGCACTGCGGCACCAGGCAGGAGCGCAGTACTCTGCTGTTGAATGGACCAAGGCAAAGGTGGCTGTTCGCAACGTGGTTTCCCCAGCACCCCAGCCAGCAAGCGGCCTCAAGTGTGCGACGCGCGATGCCAGCTGTTTTCGAAGTGACTTGAGGTGTCGGCGAACTTTCTAACGGTGCGAAAGACTTATTATGTCAAAGCTCAACTAGCCAATCAGCCAAATAAATAAACTGCTGACTTTGATTGAACTTTAAATCTTTTCTACTGCACTTGGTTTCCAAGATAAGTTTCTGATTTTCTTATTGTTGCATCCTGTGGTGGCATTAATGAACTTCTTCGATTAGGATTGCATCATAGAACAGAACTTTGTGATCATAATCCGCGTTTGTTTGGTATTCTTTCACTATTAAACTTACATTTTCCGTATAGCGATGAACACACTAAGCTGGTCAACCCAAAAAGATTTCGATCCCTTTGCAAATAGTGAAAGGAACTTCCTCGTCTTGTTTACCAGTTTCCGCATTAATTCTGTACAACATCACTTGGCGCGTTAGTTCTATGCACTAGTGGTTCTCAACCTTTTCCATCATATCCTGCTTACCAGGGGCGTAAAGAGGTAACAAGGGGTGCAAGGTGGGAGCAGTTTACCATGCACTGTCGCAGTTCACAACATGCATAAATACAAAGCTGCGCGACTGTTTTGTCGAATAGCAGTCGATCAGAAGGTATAATGCGACGGGGATGGCGGACACCCAGGGTTGCCAGCTTGAGACTTGCAAACTACACAAGAATTGAGAATGGGCATAAAGTACGCAAGCAAAATCTCGTTTTTTATTATAGGGCTGTTTTATGTACCATTACTAAGGAGAAAGAACAAATACGGGCTTGTGTGAGCTGTTATGATCAAACCACCTGAACTACCAATTAATGACTAAGCTCAAAATGATGCACATATTGCAAGCACAGGCGTGCGACTGTATTAGTACCCAGGGTTGCCACATCAAAAAACAAAACGGGAAACTAGTGATGCATCATAAAATCAGCTAAATCAAGCACGTTGAAATAGGAAGGTTTTGAAATTTGGCGCACAAAATCAATCAAATGTCCATAATTATCTTCAGGGTTGATGTAATTGGACCCAACCAAAAAACACCTGTTTTTTTTTCAAAAAGCCCACTTAAGAAAAACAATAAACCCACCAAAAATCCCACTTTTATTTTTCTTTGAAAAATGTACTATGAATTAAAAAGTATAATAAGCAGCACATTTGTACAATTAACTTTACATATTTTTAATGAAACAAAACGAATGGCAACGAAATTTGAAGGACTTCAACAAAATATAAGAATAATTCGAAGTTTGAGTAAATTCTGTTGGTTATTTTTGAATCTTGAAAAGATTTACCAGGAATGTCGTCCGTTTCTTCAACAACAGCACATAATTGAACTTAAGAGACTTCTGATCAATCAGTACAGCAAACTCAAATCTAGTTTTTTTCTCCAAACAGAAGGAAGACGAAATGGTACTCACTAGGAAAGAAAAAGAAACTTCGTACTCTCAGCCAAGATACTTCTATTATTATTTGTAAACCTGACAAAGGAAATGGTGTCGTGGTTTTGGACAGAAAAAATTATATCAAAAAGATGGGTACCAGTTTAAAGGATAAAACAAAGTTTAAACCCCAGAAAGGTAACGCTAACCTGGAGAATTTAAAGAAATTTCAAGGTTTTCTGAGTAGGTTGAAAAAGAAAGGTGTTTTAGACGATAGCGTTTATAACCAAATCCGACCAAC
>JGI24158J21664_10011834_pt1 | contig 11582 bp, 7 predicted proteins | sample Ectturendosymbi3_FD_21664 | JGI IMG/M metagenome (IMG submission 21664)
CCGGCACCTAGTGGCGAACCCATAGCAATTTGGATTGAGTTTTGGCGACATTTTGAAAATATCTTTTCAATGATATAATAAAAAACGTATTAGCTCGCGGCACCCCTGGGTATTGCAAATGGCACCCTGGTTGGGAACCACTGGGATATGCGTACTTATTGTTGTGTTTCACCTGCATTCAAAGGTTTGCAAGTTGTTCTTACAAAAACTATCAATACATCTGCTGTAGATTTGCAGTGAAAAATAGTTGTGTGTATTAAAGAAGCTACTAACACAATATTAGTTATTTGAAGTACATCTGAGAATTTAATTGCAGTTCACCTGATTTTAATTTTTCCCCAGATTCGTTAACCATTTCATTGACATTTCCACCGCAGATTAAAATCATTGTGTGGCAAAAAGCTGCTATCAAAATGGCAACCATCACCACAAAGTTTTATTTAAGCATAAACAAAATATAGATGAAAAATTTTTATTTAAACTCAGAGTTATTATTTGCAGTTTACATCGTTTCTTGCTATACCTATATCCACTGCGTAAGCAATATCTTTATCATTACACATGCTCCAGATTGCTAATCTGTAACAGAACTGGGGAGTCAAACAATCAACAGATTCCTGTACTTTGAAAATCAAAAACGTTGACTTGCATTTTTCAACTAGATTTGCCCAAACATGGAGCATATCAGTTTTCAGCTTTTGACTAACTTTAACCCATTAATGAAGTATTTCTGAGCTTTCTGCAATCAACATTGTTTCATTGTCATGATGACAAGAAGTGATCTTGTACTGCATAGACTTGAATATAATGCAAACCAAACAGCATTTGCACACTGTTGAAAAAGCTAACTTTATGAGAATAGCAAGCACCAGCAAGTATGGAAATTTCAAAGATCAAAATTTGTGGAGGAGGGTTAAAATGTCTTCCTAAAGTTTTTTTACAGAACGTGTAGGATGTGTGTTGTTTTAGTTAGTATGCAACAATTTTTCATCAAAAATTTCACAAATGTAACTCACATGCCATGTAAGTGGCCATTTTGTTGTACACCCTGTTAGGGTGTAGTAGGCATAAACTGGTACATGTTGCAACTACAGCATTTTTACATGTTGCAACTACAGGGCACATAACTAGATGTGATTTACCACTCATGAAGTCCTACAAATGCTGGAGAAGAATCCTATTTCCACTGACGTTTATTGACCCTCCTAATGACGGCCAACAGTCAGGTGAAGGCAGCGACTCTGAAATGAAATCGCCTTTCAAGTCCTCGACTTTTGGCTAATGCAGAATATTCTATAAACTTAAGGAAATAAAATTATTAATAATATGAGTTTGAAAATGTTGATCTTTTCCTGACATCATTTGTGATACACCTAGCTGTTGAGTCATACAATCAGTTCTGTTGCCACAGGGGGCTTTGGTGGGCTTAGCCCCCACAAATAAAGCTCCGAGACACCCAAACTGAAATATGAACACTATAAATCAGTGGAGTTATTATCACATATTAATATGTCAGCCCTCCTTGCACAAACGTAAAGTCCCCTTATTGAAGACTTTCTGGTGACGATTCTGCATACAATGTGAGGGAATCAATTGGAAAATGTTAGTCATGTGCTCAAGGAGCTGGAAAAAAGCCAAGGGGATTTATGATCAACATACAGACAAAGATGAAAAACTAACTGTAGTTTGTAACATATGAGATGCACTTGAGTAGCATCAAACACATCTTAAGCTTCTCCGATCTCCACCTGTGCCATTCTATAACAGGAAAGATAATGCTAAAGTGCTGGTTCAACAACTTTCACTGATAAACAAATGCAACAAATTAAGGGGGGTGTAGTGTAGATTGTTGTGACCAACATATGAGTTACTACAGAATCTCTACAAAGCAAGAAATGGTGGGTCGCTTTGTTCAGTTGGTTGCCTAACGTAGTGATGCAACCTGTGTGGCTCCTCTGCTGTCATCAAGCAGGAAGGGATTCACCATCCTACAATCTACTGTCATTTAAGAGAGATGTTGTGCAAGAGCTGAAGATCTCAACCACAAATTCACGGCTTTGTCTTCAGTCGTGAATTTTGCAGCCTGTGGTATGTGCCATACAGTGGCGTAGCCAGCCCAAAACTGTTTTTGGGGGGCAAAATGTTTGATTGTAGGTGAGCAACAGCATTTTGTTCAGGATACTGCTTTTCAAAGCTCAAAGTGACTAGATACGCTAAAAATTTTTGGGGGGCATGCCCCCTGGGCCTTCCTGGCTGCGCCAATGCTGTTCAAGAAAATTGCCTTTTATCAAGAGGAACTTGTTTTGTGTTCAATTTCACGCTTAACTATGAAGCATACACAAGCAATCAGACTATAGTTGCAACATATGAACATGTCACAGGCTTTCGTGCCTACTGAACCCTGTTAGGGTGCATATATGCATATGTGTCCTCGGCCATATTAAGATAAATACACAAAAATTGGAATTATTGGCATTTATGCACTATCTGCTGCAAAACAATCAACAAAAAATTGAAAACTCCACAAAATCAAAATTTGGGCTTAATGGGTTAAGACAAGCTTCTCTTAAGTCACAACTTCCATATTTGCACAAACGTATTTTTAAGGAAAATCATCTGAATTTGTAAGATATATTGCAGCACCCAATCAATTTAAGCTGTTACTCTCTTATAGCAAGTGGATGACCACTTACCAAACGACTGTAAAATTTACAAAATTTAATAATCAGGAATAGGACTACAAACATGACAATGCATTAAGGCTACTGTAAACCTTTACACTTCACACTTGCTAACCCAGTGAGTGTAGGCATGCAGAGAGTGAGCCTTGGTGATGGGTCAAAAGTTTGAGCTCTTAGGTCTAGTGAATGAAATCAGTAGATGGGACAGATGCAAGATTTAAAACATGACAGGTACATAAAATATGGTAAATAAAATACAGGATCAATAAAATACGCACCATCCACACAAAATGTAGTCTGTATGCAGATCGGCAGGATATACACATGGTATTCCAACTATGCAGGGTGTGTGAAAAATGCACAGCCTCTACATGGTAGATTTGCAGCACAGGTCTGCCAATTATGACTAGTATGTCTTTGCTTGCCCACCATCATCTGTGTTACATTAATGTTTTTTTATGTATTTGATTTAACATTTGCACTTCCGTACTATTGTTTTACTACTTTGTTGTGTTTCACATTGATTAGTAACTTCATGACCAAATTACTTATTGGATTATTTCAATGTGTTAACCCTTTTGTTCTGTTTCCACTTTTGTCTACAAAACAAACAGTTCGAGAAACGACAGCCAATCACAAAAGTAACCAAAGTCACAAGTAACTGTTTCCACTCTTGTTTGTTGTCTCACTCTCATTCTGTATTTTCATGTTATGAAACTATATTCTAGTCTTTGTCTGTAGTCCAATATTGTTACCAACAATGATCAATTGAAGTAATGGTAATGTGGTTTCAGTTTTAGACCATACCCTATTCATTATTGCCTGCACACACAACACAGTACCTGCTTCAACTCCTGTCACCTGTTTCAACTCAGCGTATCTAATATATAGGTAATCTATAAATAATGTTCTTTCACCAATCCCTGTTGTGATGAGACCAAGCCAAAAGAGTAAATAAAAATGAATGACAATTGGGTGTATTAGGCTATATAGGGTTTGAAACACGTTTTGGGTCAAATATTTTGAAAGATTAACTTTGTAAATGCAAACGCCCGAACATTTTACACATAGCTTATGAAGTCTGAAAAGTGAGCCTGTTGCAAATCTCACATGGCTTACCCAGTACTGGTCTTCACAGACATTGCATATGTTACAGACCCAGCATACTTCTACCAGCGTAACCTTACTGCAGCAGCCTCTGAAATCTTGCATTTTAATTACGCACTTTCGTCTTTTCTTTGTAACTTTGCAGATTGTGCATTTGATGTTACTGACTGATCATTCTTCCACATCCTACATTGTTACAGATAGAGATACTGTAATCATCGGCTACACTTTCTTCCTTGCAGACCCAGCTCACAGCTGTGTATACACCATAGCAAGTTTCTTTCTCGCACGTACGGTGTGCGATTTTTTATTTGCATACACTGCATGAAACGCCGAAAGGAATTCAATACACTTACGAAATTGGCCTCTGCTTGTGAGGTTCGGTCGTCTGCAGTGCTGTGACAGCAGAATATTGGCGACGAGCCAGACTGGCTGCACAACAGTCTAAGCTAAAATTTTCACTTCGCCTAAAAGTGAACTGCGCTGCGTTCAGCACATCAAGTTGTTGAAGAAAAATCTTGTTAATGCAACTCAGCAGCCACTCAGTATGCAACTAGAATAAAAGATGACACTGAACTGTTCAATGTTCAACGAATATAACGAGGCAACAGTTCCTTGTTATGAAAAGAGTCTAAAAACGGTTTGCCGCAGGGTGAACAGAGAAACGGCAAATTTAAGTAAAACGCTCAACCGTATCATCACATGTACTGTACTAAAGCAGAAAACACACAGGGGCACGTAGCAAAGCACTTCACTGTAAATCGCAGTCACGAACAGGATCTGACAGATCAAACAGAGGGTGGTTTGCACATGCAATAACATGCTGCTTCACGATGCAAGTAATGGGTATTTCTTGACTAAATCTAGCAAGTAGGCCTATCGTGGATTATTTCAAAAAAGCTGGCCATACGTCTCACAGTGAAACCGTCTGGCAAGTAGCAAGGCGAGCGATATGCACAAAAGGCCAAGTTGAAAAAAATTTGTTAGACCACAGCATAAGATGAGTGTGACTTGCATAACGTTATATTCTCTTCGAGTCCGTTTCTGAACGTACGTTTCACATAAATTTTAGGCAGCATGTGCAAAAATACGGAAGCATTTGAAACATTAGCTGATTCGCAGAAATGTCAATTTACAAGTTTCCAGAAACAAGCTTAGTCGCATTGTCAGGAATCCTGTAATGTAATGTTGTTTTCATTGGATGGTTATAATCGAATCAACATTACGGACGGATATTCACACCAGTAACAATTCAATGCATAAGTACGAACCAACCGCGTTCAGTCGCTCATTCGAAATGCTTTTAAATGAAAAGTTTCAGTGACAGATCCCGTGTATGTGCCACAAACTACAACTGACGGTGTTCACTTTTGCAGCGACTGCATCAAGATTCACAGGTTGCACTAGTCCATTCTGAAAATATCTGTGTAATCATAGACAACTATTACCTAAATACCAGCAAAAAATGGACTGCGTCCTGATGAGCACCTGAAACCACTGATTTAGGATTTCTGTGAACGACTCCTTCACAAACAGGCGACAACGAATAAGTACGTGACTTTGGTTGGGCCAAGTTCAAAGTCGCAGATAAGCGTTACCCGGGTGCGTGCATTTGGGTCGACCCAAATATCCGTTCGTGATTTCGCTTACACAAATTACAGTAGACCTTCCCAGGCATCAGGTTACGATTATTACCTTGAGACTTAACACACAATAGGCACCTGAATTGTAGCAGACTGTGCATTCGCCAAGTCACGAGTCTATTTTAGTCTGCACATTGAACTGGAATAAGCTGGCCCAACACAGTGACTGAAATCGTAGCTCACAGTCTTTCTCAACGTGATAACGACTCCGCTTTGAAAACAGCGTATTCAGAAGTATATAAAACTGCGTTTTTTCGCTCAAGTTTTTTTGCGTCATACCAGTCTTTTAGTATGCAATACTCATGTTCAGTTTGTAACCAAACCACATGGTGGAGGCAGAACTTTGGGTCGAATGTGGTTTTCAAACGACTTCAACGTAATTTTTTGAGGAAATTATTTTGCTGCGTTGAAGTTTGTTATACATGCATTTCCCGTCGGCACACTGATGAAATGAAGCTTCACAGTGTCCTGAGTTTGTTTTTTAACAACTTCACTGCATAATGATGTGGAGCAGGAGGCAAACAAACCGTACGCACTGTTGCTTCTAGAAACACAGGACCTCCCTGAAACAATCAGCTCTCAAAATTTTGCTTCATACTGTTGAGCACTAGTAAGGTCCGCAACCAGCTGAAAATTTTCGTGGAGTAGGAGGTAATTGTAAATTGTTGATGCACTATTTTCGGGATGGAAATGAACTTTTAAACTTGTTCCTAACAACTAAACATGTTTTTTTTTAATTTCGGGGGGACAGTTGCCCGGTTTCCCCCGCTTGCTGGTGGGTCCTGATCGCAGTTAATGATGTGAAGAAAATGGGCTCTATTTCTTCTCTAGTTACAACTTTTTAGCTGTGTTGAAAGTTGCTTATTAGAAGGACAAGTACATGGAACCCTGGTAATCGATGAAAAATGAAACAATGAATAATTTTCTGTCTCTTTTGAAGAACTTTGGATATTATCCATAGAAATCGTAAAAGAGGAGGCTTTCCAGAGTGTTTCTAATGTTCAATTGTGACTTCATGCCACGTAACAGTTGGAAGGGTGAGCCGGTCTGTGTGACGTCAATTCAACTTTGCAACACTTCAAAAATAAAAGACATACAAAAGCGAAAATGCACTTCAAAAATTTTCTCTACAGCAAAAAAAAAATTGTGCAGCAGCATTTTTTGTTTCAAAAATAAACAAGTGCTAATGCTCGAGCGACAGTGATGTTGGAATTTTCAGTTACCCAGTGAATGAAATCATCCACTTGGCAAAACAGCGTTTTTTAAACTAAAGCATGCTCGTTGGCGCCGACAGGTGGCGCTATTTCGAAAACAGTTTGTTGGGCTGCAATGTCGCCATGCCAACGCTCGCATAGCGCCATAAGAAGATGGTGGCGTCACCAAACATACCCAAAATGTCTCGGAGACTCGGGAGGGGAGTGGGAGTATATTGTACTTATCTAAAAAATCAGAATACGATGATTGACAACTTAGCGCAAGGTCCTTCGCCGGAACGAAGCCACGACGACAGCGAGTCTCGATCCACCGATCAAACCACGTGGGGGGGTCGACCGAGTTTATTGACAAAAGGCGTATTGTATCGCTTGACACTCGAGCACACGATTATGTACAAACAAAGACAATGCACACGCCCCTACCACCGACCCTGTGGGTCGATGGGTGACCCCCTGAACATATAAGAACGAAGAAAATGGGACATCCCCAGCAACCGCACAATGGCCGATTGTCACGTCACTAAAATCGCGAATAAAACGGGCAGAAATCCCTGCCAATGCACTTAGAAAAAACGCTCACCCAGATCGAACACGAACCACACTGAAAGAAAAACACGTAGGAAAAAACGGAGGCAGTCAATGAACGTCATCAATGACGTCACCGCAGAAAGCAACAGTTCACAAAACAGTACATCATCAACAGCGCCATGCCAAATTGTTTCGGTTTCTTCAAAGAAGGCACCCCACTTCAAATGGCTCGTCGTCGCTGTGACGTCACAAAGCCGCGTCACTTCGTCGGGAACTTCTCGAGCACGACGCACGGATTGGTGGACGAGAAGATGTTGGGGAGGGAGAGCCGGCGCGAGGCGAAGTAGTGCGCGGACGAAATCGAAGCGCTGTCGGCGTCATCGCGCGTCTTGCACTGCGACCATTGACGTAATAATGGCATGATTGTTAACGAACACTGCAACAGTTCACGTGAAACCAGCTGGACCAGAAACCAAAGTGGGAGGTTTTGCATCAACTGTACTGATCATGGTCAAAAAAAGCCGTTTATGAAACTAAATTTCAAAAATTTAGCTTTAACCGTTATATGAAGCTAAAGCTAAATTTAAACTAAATCGTATTTACAACGTGTTTATGAAATGAAATAACATTTGAAATTAGAACTTATAAAATAAAAAAAACCCTTCGTCTATTCAGTAGAAAGTGCATGTTGACACTTCTTTGCTCAGCAGCTCACTATGGTTAAGTCTTTAGCTATTGATGAAACAACAGAAATGTGAAACAGTCGTACAGCACGATATAAGCAAACGATTTGAACATCCGCATTTACCCTTTCCAATGAAAGATGGCCCCGGTAGATGGGCCAAACATCCCCGTCCTTGACGTGGAACCCGATGCAGTCAGGGCCATGATAACCCCGGATATGACGTTCCACATTCGGCCAACCTCTGCAATGAATGCAAATTTACCTTTACTTTAAATATCGAAACAGGCGATAAGTGACGGTTGATTGGTCAGGAACGACTTCGACGAGGTACGAAATAATATTCAAAAACTTCCAGTGCTTATCCACAGTAAGCGCATTGCTTTTTTGCGACTAAATGATGGTTCGCACAGTCAATAGATCATACATCATACAGGCCAGATGTCTCCGAGCTACGGCCCACGGGCCAAATCTGACCCGTGAAGCAGGCCCGTCGCCAGGATTTAGCAGCAGGGGGGCCATAAACCAGGAGGGGCCACATTTTAAAAATCCTGTATTGGATGTATGCAACAACCAGGGAGCCAAAAATGAAATGGGGGGAACAGATTTCAAATTGGGGGGCGGGCACCATTGGCCTCCCCGTTGGCGACGGCCCTGCTGCGAAACCATTTCGCCAGCGAAGCTTTTTCATTGGTTCAAAAGATATTTTGTCAATAATGAAAAAATAATACATTTACAAAAAACTTCTTGACTTGGTACAAAGTAAAGGTGGCTTCACACAGAATCCTGACTTACAATCCGGCGGCAGTCTTCACACAACCTCCGCAGGCCGTGTCCGGGTGAATTTTCTCGGTTTCGACCGGCTTCCGGCTTACTTAAAATTGTTTCAAGTAAGCCGGATTGTCGCGGCTGTCGGTGATGGCGTTCTTGCTGCATGTGTGAAGACTGCCGTTGGCCGTAAGCCAGTTCGTAAGCCGTGACCGGATTCCGCGTGAAGCCGCTGTTACAGCACATTACGTAGGATTTCCGGCCTCGAACTGTTGTGTAATAGCTTATGTGACCCTCGGACACAAAAGTTTGGAGGCCCCTGAAATAGACTAATGCAGAAGCTGTAGCATCACTTAAGAGCAACGTTCTACGCAACCGATGAACATTTTTGGTTCATTTGTCACACACGATTGGTGAAATACCATGAAGTCATCTATTCTACCAATTCGGAAGTAGCGAAGCTAGCCCACAAGCTTGCCGGTACTTTTTCTGTGATTAACAATGATGTTCGCTTGACGTAGCTGAAGCGTCGGCAAGCAAATCAATTCGCGCCACTTTTCGAACATCAGCAGCAATAACTTTTCCCGGCTTTCCCTTATGCGCTTTTGAAAGAACGAGCCATCAATCTACTCACGTGATCTTCACGCTACACTGCTTGTACCGGCAACAAAATACATCTTCCTGCTCCAGCGTTGACAAAGTGTCGAACGTTCTCTGCAAAATACAACGTCTATCCATAAACAAACAGGATAGGATGGGAGGCCTTAGAGGGGTGTCCAAACTACGGCGCGCCGGCCATTTTGGCCATTTCCGGCCCGCGAAGTCATTTTGCCAATAATGAAAAAGCAATTACAAAAAGCTTATTATTTCGTTGAATGTAACAATATCAAGAAACAAATGGCGCAGGGTATTCGAGCGATCTACTTGCCAGGTTTTGCTTCATAACCCTACAAAGATTCAGACTGCACTGATCAATATCCAAGTTTCGAAGTTCCACACAGGTAAAACGAGAACAGTCGAATCTGGTCAGAAAGCATTTTACTAAAGGAGATCGATTTCGCGTCAAGTACGCATTTTCAATTCTTATTCAAATAGTTTCTAGGACTCTCTGAGTTTCAGTGGTCAGCAGCAGCATGCGCTTGCAAATATAGTAACTGTGTTCGCTCTGCAATCGAAAATAACTAAGACTTTTTGTTCGCCTTTGAAAGCGTAATATTTTTTTAGTTCGGTAATGACAGCGTAATAGTCATGGTGTATGCTACGGTCAATAATTCGCGTTTCTCTAACGCCTTAGCATGTAACTGAAACTGCACAAATCTTGCTCTAGTTTTTTCATCTGAAGTTTTGAGTTGCCGTATTGAAAATGCGCACTTGGCGCGAAGGCGATTTCCNGCTTTGCGTAAANTGCTTTGCGAGAAGATTCGACAGTTCTCGTTTCGGGANAACTGTGGTGTTTCGAAACTTGAATGTCCCGAAACAATCACATTGCGAAGATGTCCGACCCTCAAACTGTTGCGTGATATGCTCCCCTCGGACGTAAAAGTTTAGAGACCCTGACTTAGTGCATCCTTTTCGCACGTCATAAGGTTCAAAGCGGCAACGATACGAAGACAGGCTTATTATATCGAAAAACATGGCAAAAATCGACAGAATTTGACCGAAATTGTGTTTAGGAATAGATTCACGCCAAGAAACAGAAAACAGCAGCTTTTCTTTAATAGTTTATCGGAAAGAATTTACCAGACTTTTTCATTGAAATGGATTCACATGGAATGCGAAAGTGGACTTTACTCCATATCCCATCGTTCCATGCTCTCCTAATTGGAATTTTAAGGACGTTTTACTAGCGGGTGTTGTATTGTAGCTAGGCATTAAACGACGCAGATGATTTAATGCACTTCGCATTAATGGTTTCACAGGAATGGGATTAGCCAAGGCACAAGTTGCCATGCACGCAAGTAATGGTACCCCTTCCATCATCCACTAAGTCGCAGCTAGCGCCTGGAGGTCAACCACAGAAGAGCGAGTGAGGAGCGCATGAAAAACTACGTCGATACAAACTACTTCCACTACCGCAAATGTGTTCACGCAGCACACCAACCACACTGCAAGTGGTAGATGATGAAAAGGATACCGATTTTGCGCATTTGACCTAAGGTAACCTCGCGCGATGAAAACGCTGGAAAAACTGCTCGTTTCTACCTCAAGGCAGTAATTACGGATCCGCCTGACATGACGCGGTTCGGATAAAACGCGAGTTTACCAGTCAGGCGGCAGCGACCTCGTAGCCTAACAGACATGTTTCGGGCCTCGTACGCCAGGGCTTTTCCGTTCGGCTCTCAGTTTTGGGAGTTTTGTTTTGGTAGTAGTTTTTGCACAAGCATCCACACTTTTCTTTTCATATTGTCCGTTTTGCTTTACGTTTAGGGTTTAGGTTTAAAACTTTAGGTTGACAGCGGAATCAGTCGAGTGCAGCACAACTTCCCTCCGACCCCACCTTGTCGCAGAAACGAGCAGTGTTTCCAGCGTTTTCCTCGCGTGAGGTTACCTTAGGTCAAATGCGCAAAATCGGCATCCTTTTCATCATCTACCACTGCAAGTGTGTTCACGCAGCACACCCACCACACTACAAGTGGTGTTCACACAGCACACTCACCACGAAGTGTGTTCACACAGCACACCAGCCACAGTACAAGTGTGTTCACACAGCACACCAACTACACTGGGCGGACACTGAACAACGACATGCCTGCTCTAAAAGCGTGCCAGTCACGCATGGGTGAGGAAGCAGTGCAGCGCGACCATACCTTTCGCATCTTCTTCGGAGTCGGAGGGGGCAGCATGCGGGCCACGGCCTTCCTCGGGCTCACTCTGGTCCCGGCGATGCTCCTCCTCACTCGCGCGCGCTTCGCCGGCACTCTGCGTCTGATTGTCAGCTTGGGGATTGTGGCGTCATCAC
>JGI24158J21664_10011835_pt1 | contig 11581 bp, 7 predicted proteins | sample Ectturendosymbi3_FD_21664 | JGI IMG/M metagenome (IMG submission 21664)
TACCTTGGCGAAACATCTCTACAACTAGAAAAAGAATTGCGGAACTTTTTTAGAAAATATCTGAAAGAACTTGCTCATCTGTCTCTCATTCATAAAATACATAGGATCGGAGATCATTTTAAGTACAAAGACAAGCAAGCACATCTGGAACGAAACAATGTGGTATATAAACCTAATGTTCGTGTGGTCATTCTAAAATTGGACAAACTCAAAGAAATTTGAAATTTCGCCTGGATGAACACAATCCTTTAAAATCGAACCGTCAAGCTACTGATGTAGTCAAATATTTATACGCATATCCAGATCATTTCATGGACTTTAAAAATCCTGAAATCTTGNCATCTGCTTTTAACTACCGCGAATTATTAATTAAAGAGACACTTCTGATACAAGANCAGCAACCCGNGATTAATGTAGACAATTTTTCCACCCCTTTATACCTCTTCAATACGTAGATTTTATGTCAAATAATTGGTTGATGCTCAGTTCTTATGTTNATGCANATTGCGTGCATTGCTGTTGGTGCTGACGTAGACATATCGTGCTGATTGTTGAACTTGAAAATTTAAACAAAAAATGTTTACATCCTTCGTTTGCAGTGCTCCTCTGTGAATAGTCTTTTGCTGCTGGTCTTGGCTTATTTACGTAAATTACGATCTTATGTAGGTTTTGTTTTAGCACTTTCTGCATAGCTGTTGGCCCTGCTTTCACTGTTAGCGAATTTGACAGGGTTGGCGGTCTTGGTTTTGCTTTTGACGTCTTTTGCTTCACACTGTTATTTCTTGCGTCACAGAGCCTTTTGGTTTTGAATTGCTAGCATTGCCAAGTGTTGCTTTATTTTTTGTCTGAAGATGGATGAAGAATAATCCGAAACGCCTCAAAATAAAACATGTACAGTTTTTTGAAGGCTTTTTTAGTGTTGATGAAACTGTTAAGTCTATCCCAATTTTATGCTCCAATGCCTGAAAGAAGCAATTATGTTATTATTGTAGGATGATGTTGCTAGCATTACACATAGATCTTATCTGCAGTACAACCTTAAACTTTGATCAGGTGCATATCAAACACCAACGGCCACAAGTTCCTTCACCTGATTCACAAGTAACAATCGGTACGATTCAGCAAACACAGGACGTGCAGCCAACGTGATTTGAATATATCCACGCAATAGTCGGAATGCACCTTGACCAACAGTCATATTCAGATTCATGGAAACTTGCTGCAAGACTCTGGCGTTATCAACACGAAATCTGATTAGGTGAAGAAAACTCAATGAAGACACAAAATTTTGACAAATGTTTATCGAACTGGTCATAGCCTACCCGCAATTGACTCTATGCGTACAGCGTGCCACAGTTTGCTTGAGGCCCTAGGCTTAAATATAGCCTATTGGTAAATCCGGCCCTGGTGCAACTAATTTCCTATTGGAAGTCAAAAGTGCAATTGATAAAAGTTTCCAGATGATTCCCGCAGAGTTTTGTGGCCTGTGAGAATAGGATTTTCACGCATTTTAGGTCAAAATGACAGAGTGCAAACTTTAACCTTTTATTTTTAACAAACACTGTTGAATTAAACCCATTCAAACTATCACTGCATTTGAATTTCTTATTATTAACCCAGTTTATGTATACCAAGAAGAGACCAGGACTGCATCAAGGTGCGTAAACACGGAAAAGTATTTTTCTTATTTTTATATGCCAGGAAGAAGACAATAAATGCACAATTTCACTTAAGAAACATAAAAGATTTCCCAGTACCCAGTACTTAGTACGCTGGGGATAAAGTGTTGTTCACAGCATTCCCAGGTGTGCGCAAATCGAAACAGTTTTCTCTTTTCTTTGTGTGCATACATGCTTGCAGATTGCTGCGCTTATGCAGACAAGGCCTTTTCGGCCAAAACCGAGAGAAAATTTCACGAAGTTACTAGCACTTCGTTGCTGATGTATGAATTAACTGAGCAGCGAATAATGCATATGTCATAACTCGGGTTGCGTTACATATTTAAGTGTGAAAACTGGGCCAACAACAATATTATTTTTCCGGCACGAACATTGACATGTATAATAAAGGTAGCGTTATTCAAAAACAGTTTGTCACTAGAAAATATCAAATTGCAATTGGAGAATATACACTTCCACAACATTCGTTTTGATGTCATCCTCTGAAACAAATAAGGTAAAAGCAAATGAAAAAAAGGTTTGCATTTTAGGCTGATTATTAGTGTTGTTGATTCTTATTCAACAGTCAAAAAATCTAGGTTGGTTATTAGTCGTTATTCCTCTAAAAAAATGGGTTCATTTGAAGACCCCCAAAACCAACCACTCATACCTCTAAACGACATATTTTTTATCGCGAAAGCTTATTCAACCAAGGGGGCTTCTGTTACAACGAAAACCCGTATATTTGATAACTCACCTCGATACACGTCCAGTACTTGCTTCACTTCTGTAAGTTGGTCTGCAGGAAAAATAAAATTTTATGTGGTTTTACTGATCCATCACATTCGACTTTGATGGATGCAAGAGATTTTCCACTCTGAACGGATGCGTTCATCACGCTGCAACGCAGGGACATGCGTGCTATTGTGGTTATTGTGCATATACCACACCATCATAATATTATTGTTTGCGTTCCGATGACGTCACCATGTTCACTCACCCGTAGTACGACCCTTTTACCTTTTTGTAAATGGGATGCATATTACGGAAATGATATACTGTATTTTGGAGACCGTGGGCCAAGTGCCCCCTGGTTACGCCCATGGTGTTACGGCAGTTTTATAGTACTGTGCTAGTTCTTGGAAATTGCTGGAAATACCGCAACAGGAAATTGCTGCTCTTCTTGGCAAGAGGGGCAAGAATGCTCTTTACATTGCTGTGAATTGACACCAAGACCAGCACAACAGCCACTGTGTTTTTTAAAGCGCAATACACTTTTTTCCAATATCAAGGACTTGATATTGGCAGCATCATTGGATACTGCTGCAGTGCCTACTTGTGGTCGTTCAACGTGAAAATCTGCTTGAGCAATTTCTGATGATCATCATCAGGCCATGTGGCTGATTTTTACTCTTTTTTGTTGCTGGAGAGTTTTTCGCATGAAGCATCTATTATAGTAAATGCGTTTAAGTCACGTTTCAACACGTCTCGGAAACGCAGTTTTGGACACCTACTTGGTCGATGATAACTGGGCAGTTCGCTTTTCAGAACTTGCTCTGGCAGGCAATTATCTTCCATCCGGCATACATGACCACCCCATCGTAGACATCGATGTCTGATGATGGTTACGAGGTTGCAGGAGTCTGTCGCTTGCAAGACCATTCTATCGGGCACGCGGTACTCCAGGACAAGCCCAAGATAGAGCGAAGACAACGTAGATGAAAAGCGTCAAGACGGCCTTCCTGATGTCTATACGTTATTCGCTACCACAGAGAAGCACACTAACCACACAGGCCATTTACACCTGGATTTAACTCGGATAGAGAGGTTGCCATTCGACCAAACAAGTGGACGAAGTTGCCCAAACGTTGTGGCGGCCTGGCCTATACATATGTCAAGCTCCGATTTCAGGGTGTTTGTGTTGTCGACTGTTGATCCCAGATAACAGAACTTGTCTACTGACTGAAGCGCAGCTCCGATTATGCTGATTTGCGGGAGAGACGAAGGTCCCTGAGAGACACCCACGGTTTTTCTCAGGCTGATGGTAGTATTAACTTCAGCCACAGGCAGTAGGGAAGGACTTGCAGAGGTTTTGAAGCGTGGATGTGGAAGTTGCCACGAAACCAGCATCGTCAGCATAGAGCATCTTTTGAAACTTTTATTGAAACAGAGAATTTTTGCTATGCACCCCAATTTCTATTGCTTGCTAGTTGCTACAAAACTGTTGACACCCGAACTTCATTCACGTTATGTTACGAATTCGAAGTCGGAAATTTTGAAAAGGTCCGAAATGGAGTCGTAGTCGGACAATTTACCTCCGACTCCGCAACCCTGGTTATAAACTTAAATGGGATCCGCAACTCTGACTATAAAATTCGTCCGCTGTCCCTAGAGTCACTGCAACACAAATGGGAATGCAAAATGGATCACATGAATCAACTAAAGGCAGCGGTTTCTTCATTTAGTAGGCCAGTAATGCACCTGAAGAAAATTGCAGTAATACTGAAGGGTTCACGAGGACGTCCTACTCTATTGAATTCCCAAACATGAAAAATTTACCTTTGGCTCATTCAACAAGGATGCTCATAATGAAATGTTGTAAATTCTCTGGAAAAATCCAGCGAGAATTGTTTTGATTTTCTCTTGCACAATTTGTGCGCTTAAACCAGACAAAACAAGGTTGAATTTTTGTAGAGACAAAGACTAGGGAAATCTTAAAAAGTAGAACTGTGGAAAAACTTTCAATTCCAGTGGCATTACATGCTCCGGAAGCATTTAAATGTCTATATTACATCATGTATTTTTGAAGAGTTTCAGTTAGTTTATCTAACACTTCTGTTATAAAAAAGAGAGCCAAACAAAAGCACATACCCTTGATGTCACTTGCAGGAAAAGACTGAACAAACACAAAGGAAAATACCGAACACTTAGAGTGAACATCGTTTCTTGCAGCACGTTAGATCACAGATTATTGAACATTGATAGCACGTTTCAGCACGCAACAGTTATGAGCATCAGCACTCTTAAACGTATGAGGCGTAAACACACGGTTTTTGGCTCGACATGTAGTACTGCTGTTAAATTCATATGAAACTAGTCTCAAGAGTAATAGATTAAGACAACGATCACTTTGCTACTTTGGTTCAATCTTACAGCCAATTGACTGCGCTGTAGTCGAGCTCCCCAAATATAACCAAGGGATGGCCGTGAGGGTTTATTTAACTTCTCCCAGCAACCAACCTTGGCATTCACAGCAAATACTGTGTTGCCTACAATTGCTACACCAACTAACAAGAGATGGAAAAATCGCACTTTGCACAACACCCTTGTGAATGCTTCTTGCGTAAGGTAAAGTCTCCCTAATTTAACTGTTGAGACAAGGACGTGCAAAGATCTGGTTATGCCCTGGGCAACTGCTTGATTGTATGCCCCCCTAGTAAATCCTAGTCCAGTATTGAAGAAAGTAAAAAATACAGGGATTTGAAATAGTGTTGACAGAAAAAGCAAGTTTCGAAAAATTGAATAAAAACATTTCAAAGACACTTTTTGTTTTTTTTTAATGTGTTATTCTTTACAAACTTATTATTCTGTAGACCTGAAGCATATATGCGTATAAGCAAAATTCTACTAGTAATGAACTTTATATTGCATTTATGCATGCAAATAAGTATTAGATAGGCCCACCCAAAAATAGCACTTGTGAGGCATGATGAGAGATAGAGTTATCTCTATATTTCTATTATTAAGAGTACTTGAAATTGTACAACCATACAGCTTGATGCGGGCTAGCAAGAATTGGCCAGTCTACAAAGGAAGAAAGAGAGAGATGAGTGTAAGGCTTTAAGATAAAGATGGCAGCAGTTCCTCTCTCACTCGGGTCTTTCAACATATATTTCCATGCTGCTTTCAGGCAAATCACCCTCAGATCCCTCCAGCATATGTTAGTAGCCTTACAATATTAAGAAGCATCAGCTTACAGCATTTTAAGAAACTCTAATTTTTGTAATTTCACTCTTTAAATGCCCCGCCACTCTTTATAATTCCCCCCTCTTTAAATGCCTCTCCTCTGCACGCATGTAGTCCAGCTTTACATCCAGGATTGTAGCATTCTTGCTGTATGGTTTGGGGCGTTTTGATTTATTGCAACGCTCTACCAAATAAACATGAAAGAATGAATGTAACTTTCCGCGTATCGGCAATCTTTCATGCTGAATTGTTTATAAGACTGTGAAAACAGCTTCCAAATATAAAAAGGATAATAAATTAATAAATGTCATCAGTTTACTTTTCTCTAGGAATGTTTTCATTCTTTCCTGCTTTTGTTTCTGACGCATACCTATAATTTTATCTTATATGAATATACGTTTCGGCGTTTACTTGTGTATTATTTTCCAGTTATCTTTGTCCGTCGTCTCTAACATGGAATCATCTTATGCTACCCTACCCAAATGTGTTTGCAAATGAATGAATATCTCCATACAGCGTTGTCCTCCGCACTCTACATCATTTTATGGATGCATAGTATATTTTGTGGTGCATGCACAACAACATGCTGACGAATTAACACCAGTGGGAGCGGTCTTCATTGTCATCACTATTTCCAAGTAAACTTTAAACTGTCCAATTACAGTTATACTCACTTTCAAAGTTATCCTCTGTGACCACAGTCTGTTTTTCAGAGTATGATTTGATTACCATGGTCGTTCGGTCGCTAGAGGTGGCGCACGCACTTGATCCCAAACTAATCGGTAGTGCTGTTGCCTAGATCAAGCCTTCCAAACTGAGAAAACTTATTCAGCCAGTAGTTGTGAAACGGTGTTGCAGTTCATCATTTTATCTTGATGGTGACGTAAAATCCAAGCTAAAATGTATTTTGTGAATGACACTAGATTTCATCACAAAGTGCTAAAGTACTGGTGCATAAAAGAATTAGTTTCCTTCAAACTTGGTGCTGTGTTCCTATAACAGGACGAATTTTTAATCAACAATATCACAATTATTCCTTCAACCTAAAAAAGCTTGAAAGTAATGTTTGTTTATTTCCTACAGTACATAATCGCATAGATTCTCAAATTTCACAAACATTAAAAACTGACTTAGTCATTCATTCCGCAACTTGGAATATCAAGCAGAAAGCAAAATGCAATTCAAATCTCTGGACTTTTAAATGAATCCTTGTCAAGATAACATTAACTTCAAGCTTATCAAAATTTCCGAATTTGTCATGCACAAAAATAAGCGTCAGTATTTTATAGCAGTAAGTGTATTAGCCATACGAAGTAATTTCAAAGTAAACAAAAAATTAAATTAACAGGAAAGCAATAAGTTCATACTAGCGCGACGCGTTAACATCCACGTGTAGGAAAATTTTCGTAGAATTTTTATTTGTGATTCATGGAGACTTCTGTTATAACAAGCACACTAAATTGTTTGATAACGCACTTCGATTTACGTCAAGTACTTATTGCATTTCAGCGAGTTCTTCTGCAAAACCCAACCGTATCAGGTGGTTCACTCATCCGCCAAATGCGAATAAACACAAAACATTATGGGTCCATTGCTTTTTTACGCAGCAATGGATGTGTAAATTTACGCAACAATATACAATTTTCTTGTAACAACGTGAAACTGCTTCTCTGGTAACCAAAATGAGTAAAAACGTTCTTTTGTTTGTGATGAGTTGAGGACAAGACCATCTAAACAGCGGCCATGTATTGTTCCGGGCAACATCGTGGGATAACGTTTAAATCTCTTTGTTTGAGCTCTTCACAGTTGGTGCGGTATTTTCCGTGCACTTCAAAAACAACTCTTTCATTCATTCATTTTCATGTCCGCTTTCGCTCTCTGGAGGATCGCGGAGACAGCACCCTTAGGTGTTCTCGATGATCAACAGCAATCTCAGATAATTCTGCTGGCTACACACCAAGACGACACCCAGCCATGTTTGAGATGTAATCACTCAATCTGGTTCTTGGTCGACCTCTAGGCCGATTTCCGGTGAGTGTAGTCAGCAGGACATGCCTCACCAACCTCCCTGGGACTTCTTTGTCACTTTGCCGATCCAACGTAGCTGAGGTCTCTCTATTCGGAGGAGACGTGGCTCAGGGTTTTACGAATTTCACAGCTGCCCACTTTTTTGCGAAGTGTCACCTCGTGAACGTTTTGCAAAGACCCCATCTCTGCCGCTTGTACTTGTGATAACATTTTCAGTCAGAACCCAAGATCCGTGACCATTGGTGAGGATTAGAACAAAGACTGATCTAAAACTGACAGCTTTGCGGTGGTTAAAAGCCCCGATTTGTAACCACAGAGCGATAGTTATGTTTATCTAGCAACGCTGCCTAGTTATAAAACAATTTCTGTAATTTTTCGCTCCAAAGAGGCAGTGATGCCAGAGAGAGGCGTTGGCAATCAAGAGCTCTTTGTCACTTGTCCCAGCTCAATCCAAACCACGTTGCCATGTTGGGCAATTATTGATACGGCTTTTGTTGATCCAATACCCCTTTCACATGATTCTTTGCAGGTATCTGGGTGCTTTTGCTTTGAAAGACAAATTTTGAAACATAAGTTACTTCTTTCTTTATTTTTATGCAAATGATGTTATCGATTCCGCTGTTAGCAGTACACGTCTTACAAAAGATTTTTTTTTATTTCAATTTTTTCCATGTCTTAATTGCTTCCATTGTGTTAGCCTGAACTTGGTTTGTCAATGCTAAGTACGTCAATACTAACTTGCTGTTAGGATATGACTGGTATAAGCAACAGCTTAGGCTAAACTTCGTATTATACAGAATCACAGGGATGAAAATTAGGCTTTGGGTAGAGTGAATGATATTCAGAACACAACTTGTTCCCTAAGTGTTTGCCTCTCCAAAGTAGAACAGGCAAGGAACTAACACGGCGGCACATTGTGGCCAATGTCCACTCTTGGAACATCACATCTGTGCTGTTTTAGCCTCTCAAAAGTTCCCTTGATTACAATTAATCTTAGGTGCAGAAAACACTTTATTCTTTCGAGTCGCCAATAAACACTGCAGGTGAAAATTCTTAAAACGAAAGATTTATGCCACAGTTTGAAGCGGGAAACACTTCCTTAGCGTCTTTGTTCAAAGCTCGCATTTATTTTCAACGTAAATGCGGAAGGATAACCAAAAAGATGTTAGCTCAGTACAAATTTGCAATGAAATATTTAACAGGATCATAAACAATGATAAACGATCATTATGTTTACCTCTCAATTCTCGGATGATTTTGTCATTTGAAGTGTTTATCTTGTCCCCTTTGGGACCCGGAGGACCCACTGGACCTGGAGGCCCAGAAGGACCGGGAAGACCAGTAGAACCGGTTGGACCAACAGGACCGGCAGGACCAGAAGGACCAACAGGACCGGCAGGACCGGCAGGACCCTGCAAACACGTAACTGCTGTAGGATTTTTGTTTCCTTTATCCACTAGGTTAACGTCAGAAAACAATAGGCAAGGAAATGTATGACAGTGAAAAGAGCAGTATGGCAAAAAGTTAATACAACTCACTGCGGTGTGCAAAAGTCATTAGAATCTGTCATATTCACTTAGGGTTGGTTTTAGAAAGCGTAAGATCCCAAAATAACATTTTGAAATTCCTCGCTGTGTCCAGTCAGCTTGCAATACAAGGCGCACAGTTAAATAAGTACAAAAAACTACATTACAATCTTAAAAGCGGATATTGGCATTCGACAGAAAAGAAAAGAAACTTTGGTGGCAGAAGTTCAAAAAAATACTGAAAGTGTGCATGGTGCATACGAGGGCCGAAAAAATGTTCAACGGGCCGTAATTTGTCCACCTCTGACCAAGAGTATTTGCTATATCAGTGGGGTAATTAACGAGGAGGCAGAGGGGCGAACCGGCCCCTGGCAAGCTATATGTAAAAACCGGTGCCCCACTTACTTATATTTCGGTATTTAGTGGGACCCCTTCAGATACGTTTTCCCACCCTGGTTCAAACGTCTAGTTACGCCACTGGCTATAATTATATGAAAGTCACTACCACTGGCCTAAGAGATCTGATACAAGACTTTGCCAAAACGCTTACCATGACGCTTGCTGAATAAAAAGGAAATTGTTTCAAGGAAGAAGGAATTTAAACTAAATTCCACTCCTTAACGAGTTTAAACGGAAAGATTGGTTCGTCCGATAGTAATGGGAAATCAGTCTACAATAAATTTTGATTGCTTATGTTGCTCTTAATTCTCTTAGCTTATCTGCAGCTGTAAAGGGAAGTTGAACAACAAAATGTTTTTTTAATTCTGCTGAATACTTTTTTGTTTGGGTTGACGGTAATTGGCGGAAGGCCCAAACCTAGCATTTGCTATTTTCCGGTGTGGTTGAGGTGAATGCCCTTGCCCAGGGAGCGCTACAGTGATCCACTCACTCAGTGGCCATTGATCGAACACCCAACTTTTCAATGGATAGGGGGACATTAACACCGAGCCATCGCCGAATATTTTTAAGTGGTGAAACAATTAAATCTGGTTTAGTTTCCCATAATTGCAACAGAAACGTTATCGAAAATGTTTTCCAAGATACATACAAATTAGCATTCTCGATGATCACAAAATAGCAGCAAGATTTAAAAAACGTGGTGAATAGTTGTCTTTGATCAAGAGTCACTACGCTTAAGTGTCTAAGCAAAATTTTTAAACCACGCGCAGCATCGCTAAAGTCTGAATACTTTTATCGAAGTTATCAGTGATAGCTTTTGCCAGCTTATGTTATGACCAACTTACTCTTTTCCCAGGAGCACCTCGATCACCAACAACTCCATTCAACCGTACTTGTCTCCATTGCTTTTGAATTCCGCCCGGTCCGTTACATACTGTTGCCACGTGACATTGTGAATTGAGCGGATTTTGACTCAATATTGATTGCAGTTCAGCACTCAGTGACAACAGAGCAACAAATAAGCCGCATTTATAGTTATACATTGTCATTAACTATGCTATTTTCAACTTCTTTAGATATCCACTCTGGGCAGAAAAAATATTTTACTACTCTTATTTCCCTCTTTACCCTCACTAGGAAAAGCCTCTAAAGGAATCACAGTTTCAAAATTGAAATTTGTATTTGTTCGTTATGGGTTTTGCTAAAAAAGAACAGAGCTAATATATCCAAAGATACAAGAACAAATGTGTCTTCTTGTTTGTGTTCGTTGCGGCGGTTCGTGCAAATTTGCGTCTTAAATCTGGTTGTGCCGATGAAACAGGGGATGTCAAAACTAAATAAAGTGACCGTAGAGGTATCCAAACCTCAATAATCAACGTCGCTCGTCACTTTTTGGACAAAAAAAAACAGTACTTCACAACACTGCTGTAACAAAACAATGGAGGGGAAAATGGCCTTATATCGCGAATCCTGTTTTCCGAGTTGTAAAAAATCATGATGAAAAAAGTTGTAGGTTTTAGGGAGGGCAATCGCCCCATTCGCATCCCCTGGATCCGCCCCTGGTGTCGTGACACGTGACAAGTCCCAACCACCCTACCGCTTTGGTACACGAAAAGTAGAAGTGCTGAATAGCCTTTTCAGTAACGCCTGCTACAGTCTTCAGTGCATTTGCAGTTGAACTGCAGTGATGGTAGCAGGAATTACCGAAACGTCTGCAAAAATGTCGTTTATATCGTTTTTCTTTGGCCGCTATTTTCATTATAAACCTACCACTTGTTTTAGGGTGGAACTAACTTTCGCATTGCCATGCTTTATCAGCACCTTGATAATAATTAATGTGGCAGGGCTTCCATTCTCGAAAGCACGATTTAAACTACTGTATTTATCTCATGACTTGAATCCGTTTAACATAGCTTTTCGCTGAAGCGTCATTGATTATGGAATGGATTGTTGCATCGTATAATGGTTGCATCGCATTGCTCATTTGAACGTGCTTCATATAAA
>JGI24158J21664_10011838_pt1 | contig 11581 bp, 8 predicted proteins | sample Ectturendosymbi3_FD_21664 | JGI IMG/M metagenome (IMG submission 21664)
AAAAAAAAATTTCCAGTGCGAAAAAAAAATGTAAACAGTGATGCTCAAGATGGTGAACTTTGACCCGGGTGTGAAATGACGTTTTTTGTTGGCGCACTCCTCTTTTCGCACTGCTGTGTGTGGCATTTTGTAAAGACTCCTCGACTGTTCTTGCAGGTTTTACGTTGCCGAGATCAAAGACGAGCTCACTCCCACAAGCAGCTTCCCGTCGACAGAATACCAAAGCTTCTCTCATTATTACAAGCACAAGTACAGCCTGGAAGTGAAATGCTTGAACCAACCACTACTCGACGTCGACCACACTTCGTCCAGGTCTCGCATCTTCTTCACCCGTTTTCAGCCTGTTCNAGCAATCGTTGATTGCTCCATTGTACATGATAGTAGTCAAGCTGGGNAGTATGCAGCAGTTAGNCATCTCGGATTGAGCAAGCACTGCGAACANCTGTGTGTTAAAATGTTTTCTTGAGAAATAGGCTCGTTCGACGTCGATATTATGTTTCCTGCAGATTGAACCTACTCACGCCTCGCCACCTGAACCAGAAAGGCAAAGCCCTGCCTCTCTCGTCTCTCGAGAAGAAACGCGCAAAGTACGAAAGTCTCCACAACCGTCAAATCCTGGTGCCAGAGCTCTGTGAAGTTCATCCGATCCCCGCATCCCTATGGAGGAAAGCCGTCTGTTTGCCTTCTGTGCTTTACAGGTGCAAAACTGGTTTGAAGTGTAAAAGTTGCGCGAGCTTGTCACCAAACGCGTGTCACTGTGCAGCCACAGCAGCAGCTTCCCTGCGTTAGGTTGACACAAGATTGTGAGCTGTTGCAGATTGGCTTCGATCATCGTCACGTGCGAAGTTCGATTTGTGTGGCGAGCCTTGCTCGAGTGTTCCTCTTCAGTTTTCTGTCAACTCGTTTCCGAGATCACCTGAACACTGATTTGACACTTCGCATTCCCATCGATTCAACTGACTCATGCCAGTCAGAAATCAGAGCCCGCGGGCTCATAAAGGCTTAAATTTTGCAGCGTTTGATTGGTCGTTTGCTTCCATCTTGGCCTGTGTACGTTAGCAACGCTTCATCGTTTAATACGAACCTTTGCTTTTTCAATTTGTTCTCACTTAGTACGACGAACCGTAGAACGGGCCAAGTTAGGAATCTTAGGTTGGAGAAAAATACGACTAAAACTTAATCCATCAGAAGCGTTTGCAAATGCATCTTGCTTTAAGTGTTTGTCTATTATCCAAATGAATGTGGTCCATTCAACCTCACAGTGACTTCGACATATTGGCTGCTTGCAGGCTGGACCATACAAACAAAGTCTATTGTATCTGTTATCTATNATACACNCCGTGACAATGTTTTCATATTGAAGGAAAAAATGCACCATGTTAACGTGGACCTAAGTGTTTGTTGTACAGCTCTAAAAATTCCTCAGAAAAACAATCTAAAGCTTTTGTTTCCTGTAATGTCCACATCTCAGTTTAGGCCCAAGTTGTCTCGACCCACTCTTCTGCCAAGCGTCTCGCTGTTACGTTCAGCGTCGGCGCGCGTTTCTGAGGAAGCGTTGTTGACGATGTTGTTCGCTTCGGATTAAAACCTATAGGTATTTGCTGGGTGACGAAACTGATAACCAGACGCGGTTTTTTCTTGGTGCAAAGTGCCTAAACAAGTTCATCCACAATGAAATTTTGTTTTCTTGGTAGTCGTCTTGCCCTGTTCGTGAGAAATGACAGTATCGTTGTACCCCTCTGGCAGCTAAACATTCATTAGGCACAGAAAATGCAAGTGATTTTTCGCTTTCAAACACCCCCCCCACACTGACCGGAATCGTGCAGTTAGTCCAATTGTTTGGTGACAGCAAGCAGACTTTTTGAAGTTCTGGTTTCAGAGCAGTCTTCCGTGTTACGGCTTTGGTTTATTGCATCAAGTTGTTCGGAGTAAACGTACCAGGGGATAAACTTTGGTATGTTGAAGTGAAAACTACATTGCCTTGAGCTTTCGTTTTTGTTCGTTTGTTTTTCAAACGAATAAGCGTAAATGTATCGCACCTCATCCAACGAAGCAAGGTAATTTCTGCAGAGTGGCGCAACTTCTCATCGCCGAGGAACTGCGACGAAATATCGCTACTCGATCCGGAATTGCTTTCGAAAGCACGCCCGTGGCCCATCACTGGCCCAACCTGGACTTCGGCTGGCCGACGTCCCGAACCTTCGATGCACAAGTGAGCGAAACGAGCACCACTGCTGCGAGTGACACGTGTCACGAGAGCAGCGTCGCAGGTGCGAGTGACACGTGTCACGAGAGCAGCGTCGCAGGTGCGAGTGACACGTGTCACGAGAGCAGCGCCGCAGGTGCGAGTCATCTTGTCACGAAAAGCGCTGCGAATGGCGATCTACCAGAAAACCAGAAGCTCGAGAAGTCGTCAGAAAGTGTTCCTTGCGAATATCGAGACGCTTCAACGGAAGACTTGCCAGTTGAAACGGACGCTGCCCATCAAAACCAAGCGACTGAAAACTACCCTGTTCAATGCGGTCTGGCAAAACAGAACCCAGTTCTTCCTGTGGACAATAGTCCTGAGTCGCAAGCTCGAAAACGTACCCACTGTGCTCCCGCCCCACCGCCAACCACTGTGACAGATGCACGTGATCGAGACTCGGACGCCGCCTTTTCCGAACGTGTTGTCACGGACAGCGAGAACGACTCGGAAGTTTCGTTCCTGTCGGACGACTACGAATCGTACTTTGGAATAAGCGACTCGGACAAGGAAAAGGTGGAGCCAGAGCCGGAGAAAAAGCGAAAAAGGCGCAAAAAAAAATCGGTCCACCGCGACCCGGACTCGGGAGGTCAATTCATTCGTTTCATCACCGGAGAAAAATTGGCGGAGCTTCGTTCAGCGAGTGAAGAGGAGCCTGAAGCAGTGGGCCCTGGACCGGGGTTGTTGTTGCAGGTGAGTGGTGCCGAAATAGGTTGTGGCCTGGCCGTTGAAACTTGTTCAAACGCGGTTTGCCCCTAAGTGAGTTGCTGTGTTGCTGGAACACACAAACGTGTTGCTTCAGTTAAACGGGAAGTGTTTGTGGATGACCCTGCAACCAAATAACAACATTGCTTTTCAAGTTCTGGACAAAAATTCGCAGCGAGGCAGCTGCGGAATCCGGAGAAATGATAAAAATAGAAGTAAAACGTCGCAAATCTCGCGCAGTGTTTAAAGAAATGATGTAGTATCGGCGGAAAGTGGGAATAAACCTAACAGAGTTATTTAATGACACCAAAATTGTAAGAAGTTAAAAATATCGCACTCTGATCCACAACTAGTAAAAAAATTAAAAAAAAAACAGAAACCTTTGTACTTTTGTTTCAGGCTCTCACTCTTTCCAACGCCAGCGATGGCTTCAACTTGGAAAGACTGGAAATGCTCGGTGACTCGTTCTTGAAGCACGCCGTCACCGTTTATCTGTACTGCACGTATCCTGATGCACACGAAGGTTCGATATGCTGAAAAACAATGATATGGGCGTCATATTCAGATAGCGTTAGTTTTATGCTTTTGTTTGTATTGGAGTTGGACTATTTTTTAAGAGGTTTTGATTTCAGAAGTGTAAGAAATGTACAGCGAAGCCCGTAGATCGTGACGGAACTCGGCAATGCGTTCCAAATGCCCTTTTTCAAGACCAGCCTCTCCAGATACTGAAACACCAGCATCCTATTCGCATAGAGCGAAATCTACAGCTTTGAGGGCCGTGCGTGCCAAGGTTGCTCGATAAACATACCATTGAGCTGTNGCAGCCCCTCCCAAAAAAGTCGGTTTATTGTTGCGCATGCTAGTCAGTCAAAACATTGCGAAAAAATGCATGTTTTNTTGCTTCAAATCCGATTAATGTAGAAAACTGTCGTAATTATCGCGTTTTTCAAATGTGTTAGGAAAGCCTGTTCAATTGCGCAGGCAAACTCTCGTACATGAGAAGCAAGAAGGTGTCGAACTACAACTTGTACCGGATCGGGCGCCAGTTCGGCCTGGCCGGCAAGATGACCTCCCTCATCTTCGACCCAACTGTCAACTGGATGCCGACCGGCTTCGTGACCGGATCAGACGATCGCGAGAGCGACTCCGACAATCTGCTGTCGGGCGATGAGCTCGAAATAGGTTCGTTGCTTGACGCGAAGTTCAAAGTGCGTTGCCTGACGATTGCTCGCCTGCGTAGATAAAAACGTGAGAGAATCAGTGCGCACTGCGTTTGAAGGTAATTGCCGGCAGCTTTTCTTCGTTTGTTAGCTTTGTTTCATCAACAAGACCCCGACATCCGTTTCTAAGGTCCCTTCGAGAGGTGGAAGCTACTAGCCGTACTTCGTTTTTGTCTAGCAAGCGAGCTATGCCATACAGTGCAGTCCGTTTATGGCTGGTTGATACGACTGTGGTGGAACTATGGAGCTTTCCGCCAGCAAGCGATTTGCTGTGTTCACCTGCCGAAGTAGTTTGGCCGCGTGACGAGTTACGCTCAGGCGTTGTGTCATCGGATAGCATTAATAAGAAAAGTTTAATCAAAGAAGATCAGATTTGGATCCGTGGTACGTCGTTCCAGGTCAAAGTTACTAGGAAATAACTCCCGCTTCGACCTCGCGGAATGTTTAATGATCTTTGTTCAACAGATGTTTGGGAAGGAGCTCAAGGAACTTCCGAAGGGAGCTCCGCTCTGAACGACAGGAAGTCTCAAAAAGCAAGTACGTCAGAAAGCTACCGCGCATGGCGGTGTTCGAGCCATTTCAAATGGGGGTGTTTCTTGGCAACGGTTTGCTGTGCGGGTATTCCCCACAGACACAACCATTTCTAAGATCTGCGGCGCCGCGTGTCCCGTAAAATTAATGCTCGAGCGAACTGCTGTTTTGCAACCGCATGGGATTTCAGCGAGAAGGAAGTCATCAGAACTTGTTTTGATTGACTGGTTAGTAGTTGTTTGTTTGTTTGTCTGTGTTCAGGAACCCCGTCGCGGCCATCTTCGTCATCCGTGGCCGACAACTCGGGTACATCCGGGAATCAACAGAACGACGAAGAGATATACGATGAAGAGGAAATCAACATGATCGACAGTTTGTTTCTGCGCTACATGAGAGACGCCAACGTGGGCCTTTCAATCGGTGGAACAGGAGTCAACGGGAAGACAGGTTTTGGTGAGGACACTGTTGGTAGTAACATAGGCGCGTGACTCGACGGTTTGTCAAACCGACAATTTATCGAAGTTTATAAAACCCAGTACGGGATTTTTAAATGCACACATGAACAATAAAACGATTTTTTTGAATGGAACGAGTTTTACCATTTGGAATATGCAAGGCGTTTTAAATGCTTTTTTCAATCACGTACCGTACATTCATTGATTTACGGTACACGGTTGCTAACTTATTTGAAGTTATGAGTGTGCATTTGCTTGAAGGTAGCTGCTTATAAAATGATTGTATTGAGATGGTGGTCTCATGAGGCTGTAGTCCTCGACTGTGGATAGTATACAACTTGTACGTTTGAAGTGTTCCTCTCATTTTCAGCAAGTTACGCCATTTTGAGTTTTGTAACTGACGTACATCAAAGCCACTTCCGTCCGCCTTCTCACTGTAAAATGAATTCCATTTTTAAACTTTTTTACAATCACTCACAGCTGCTCGCTTCACTGCTGTTCTGATCTCTGGTTCTGAGGGTTCTGACTCATGCTAGCTCCCAGTCGATGATAAAGAAGGGTGAAAACGGACTTTGCACTTGAAACAAATTAAATAGAGCGTTATGATTGCAAATGTAGAATGCGGGGTGGGGACCACGCCGTAATAATGTCTTGCCTAAGTTAAATCAGGTCTCGTTCCGATAAATTGTCGTTCAATTAACTGTTGTTCCATAAACTTTCGTAGTACCCTTGGACGTTCTTTTCATGTGAGTCTGAGCCAGGGGTCTCCAAACTTTTTCGTCCGAGGGCCATATAACCCAATCACACAACAGTTCGAGGGCCGGACATCTTACGCAATGTGCTTGATTCGGGATGTTATATTCCACCAAATCAACAAATTTTTCGTAATACACTAGTATTTTTTCATTATTGACAAAATGGCTTCGCGGGACGGATGAAGTGGCTTCGCGGGCCGCATTTAGCCCACGGGCCGTAGTTTGGAGACCCCTGGTCTAAGCGAATACATTTAGTGGATTAGGTGGTTTCAAAAGTTATTACTACAAATGCGTTGTTAATTCGTTGATAGGTATTATGCAGCGAAGGCAGAACTTTTACATAGCGTGTCAAATTTTCTACAACTGCCACATTAAAAATTATCGCCAGGTAGCAGAAAATTGAATTTCCTGGTGTGGAACGAACGTGAGCCCGATGTATTTCGTTGCATTACATGGTTCGTCCTTCAGCTTTTGCTTCTGTTCAAGTCCTGTAATCCCACAGACGGGTATTTCCCGATCCTGGGGGGTTTGCATTACCGGATGCGAAAACTGCTGCCCAGAATCATCTTAGACTTTTAAGAATCGGTCTTTGTACGACGAGTGAGAATTATATCAACAAGCGCAAAGTGAACGACGCGCGCAACATCCTTTCGAGTTCAATATTCGGTCGAAAAAGATCAGACACGAGGCAGGTGCCCGGATGTTGCAACTAGTTGCCGTCGTGCCTGGAGTGCTGGATCTGCCCAGGTTGCTGTTAGAATTCTGACCCTGTTGATTCATAACTTCCGTTCGTCAGATGTGCGGAGCATGCTGCGTTCCGGTTCCACATCGATGCGCTTCACCGATCGGGAAGCGGAACGAAGAATGAACCGTGAGAAAGTCGACGATGTCGTCATCGATACTTGGGCCCCAGTTGACTTGGCAGGTGCAACCGGGCTTGATGTAAAATGTCGAATCGCGTATTGCCTTTGGTGATAAATGTAAATAGCTGTATATGCTGATTACGGCCTCGTGAAATTTTGCAGCTAACGTAACTTTTAACGCAGAAGTTTCAACTGTGGGACCTCGGAGGTTTTTCAGTGGTGGCTTGATTTGAACGGCGGTAAAGCGGATTTATTAGGGGCTTTAGCTGAGTACCCGCAAAAATAAGTCGATTGTCCTGCCAGATTGGGGCTTCAAGAAAACGTAATTACGCGCTGTGCGAAGATGCCCGAGAATCGTTGTTAAAGTTTTTGTACTTGGACGAATCGCGGGAACGCATGAAAAGCGGTTTGTCATTTTCTAAGTCAAGATTTGAAAGCTTGACAAAAGTGAACCAAACCGAAAAGCAGGTTAATACGCTGAGATTCTTTTTCTTATGTAATAATGTAGTTTGTACTCATCGATCCAGTTTTTGTGAATCACCTGAACCCGTGCGTTTCGGGGCTGTGCTTATATCTGCAATTTTTGTAATTGGGTTTCCTTCAGCCAGATGTTTATTTGCTGAAAATTCTGATGACATATTTTCTTCCAAATCTCTTCGCTCCGTCCAGGCAAACCGGTCAACAGCAGCGACCCCCTGATGCTTGACCTCCACTCCCAACACTCCCTCGCCGACAAATCGATCGCCGACTGTGTCGAAGCTTTGCTCGGTTCTTATCTGACCTCGTGTGGACAGCGCGCCGCACAGCTGCTGTTGTGCCACCTCGGGTTGCCGGTCAGTACTTCCTAGTTTTTTCTTTTCGCCGCACGGTTTATTACAATGCCTTGTATGATTGTACGATGGACAGGGAAGAGTTCAGTAGAGTCTTGACAAAAAGCTCTGTGGAAACTTGAGTAAAAAACTCTGGGTAAAAATACAAAAAAAACTGCGAAAACATGGGTAAAAAATATATATATATTTATAACTCTTCGTAAGCTTGGGTAAAAAAACAAAAAAACTTCGGGAACTTGCGTGACTGTCTTGGGTAAAAAAAGTGGAAGAACACGAACTTTTGTTGGAAAGGGTTGGTTGTCAAGGCAGTGATTTTTTCGTGAAAAAATGCTGGAAAAAATTTTGCGAAGTTATTAGTGGCCAGGGGGGGGGGCGTGCTATGGTCCGTGCGTGGATCAAATCAGGCGAATGTAGTCTTGCTGCAGCGCTTGTCGTGCGTGAGGTTGCACGTCCAATTTTGGGAAGATTTGAGCATTTAACAGACGTTGGTGTGCCCCCGTAAGTTTAAAATGCGATGGTGGTTGAAGTCTCAACCGTGTGAGAAGGTATCAAAAAAATTTGAATGCCGAGCAATGGATGGTTCCAGTTACAGTAAAAACAAAATAACAAAGATATAAGTTCAGTGCGTCGTCAAAACAAGAGCGAAGTATAAATAATTGGATCTGGGGTATAATTCAGTTGAATATTGGGGCAAGCGTTGTAAGGTGCTTTTCTTCAAAATTTCTTTGTCCGAGTGGGAAACAGGGCCGCGCACAAGGATGTCACTGAGCGAGGGTTTGGAAATCTTTTGTCTCAAAATTGCCAGTTAGTTTTTTGTGGACACCGAAGTACTTTTCAATTTAAGCTTTGCTGGTCAAAGCTTTAACGCACCGCATCGTGTTTTGGACATTTTGAACTGTGACGTGTGTCACGCGAATGCAAGCATTCGCGTTTTTTCATTTTATGTCAGAAAGTATCAATTCTAAGATGCCGCTATAACAGGTTTTGCCTAAAATCACCACCGCAACTTATCAACTGCGAACAGTTGATCGTTTCGGCCACCTGAGGGCGCCACACACCGAACCGCTCGACATCCACTTGGAAGAAGGAAAGGATGCCAACAGCCTGAGGAAGCTTATGTACACCCTGAGTGGTTTCGAGAAGCAAATAGCGTACACTTTCAAGAACAAGTCCTACCTCTTGCAAGCGTTTACTCACGCCTCCTATTACTATAACACGGTTACAGGTGAGCGAGCGTTGCTATTGGCGACCGCTGTTCAAGGCTACCTGTGCGCTTTTTTCCCAAATCTTGCATCGCACCTTTTCAAGTGCGTTGCGCAGTTTTCATGGGCAAAAGGTTGTTTTTCAAAGAAGGTTCAACTTGAGCTTTAGAAAATTCGTGGTGTTGTGTGTAATAATAAGTCCACAAAGGACGACATGTTTTGTGTGCACACATTTTACTGTTAACAGTCTGACACCTTTCTTTTGCGGATGACATGAAGCTTTTCTGAAGCCCAAAAGTCAGATTTAGGCTGTTAAGAACAACAATTGCCGTGCGTGGACGCCAATATTCGTTCAAAACGTAAACACCAGTGGCTGTTTGCGACTGGGCAGCCTGGCCAGCACAGCCAGCAGGCCTTGTACGTTCACTGTTGCTGTGAGTTTCGCTTCGGGCAGCAGTGGTTTTTCTGTTTAAGATCAGAGACGTATCTATGGGGATGGAGGTCGGCCTCGTAAATGTTATGTGCCCTAATCAGACGGGTTTAAAAATGTTGCTGTTCGGGCGCCTACAGAAGATGTGCTACCATAACCACCAACCATTGGCGTAGCCAGGGGGGTAAGAGGGCCATGCCCCCCAAATTTTTAGAATATTTAGTCATTTTGTGCTTTGAGAGGTGGTATCTCCAACAAAATGCTGTTGCTCCTACGCCACTGCCACCCACGCCAACTAGTCTGGATACTCGATCTGCTGATTTCAGTTTGAGGAAAAGACGGGCGCGGCTGTCATTGGGTCACTGACAACAAAGCTGCTGAGGGCAGCGCAAGTTTATTATCGAAGCTTCAGTCCCAACAACGAATTACCTGCTTTCCCGCAGATTGCTACCAGCGGTTGGAGTTTCTCGGCGACGCCGTACTCGACTTTCTGATCACTCGTCATTTGTTCAACGACTCGCGCCACCACTCGCCCGGCGCCCTGACCGACCTTCGCTCAGCGCTGGTGAACAACACAATATTCGCTTCCCTTGCGGTGCGCTACAACTACCACAAGTACTTCAAGGTGAGCGAGCCTGGCATTCTGCTTCGCCAGGTGGAAAAAATCTTGTTCCGGAGCTTTTTTCCAGAGGCGCGCTTCAGGAGAACAAGAATGGCGCGGTGCTCAGAAGTTAGTGCGGCTTGCGTAGAAAAGTTACTATTGTTGTTTGGTCATGCAGCTGTGCTGTTAAGTCACCGCTGGAAAATTCCAAATCTTGGACCAGGCAAGTCACTGCTATAACCCCCAGTGGTGTGGTGCCGAAAATGGAAATGGGGAACGCTCTTTCAAAACGAGGATGTGATTTGCTACAGCCAAGGCAGTTTGTATAATTTTTTTTCTCTTGAAAAATTCATCAAAAATAACAAAGGCGCCTGCCACATGAAATGGGGTGGACACAGTTCTCCTTTTTGAGAATGGGGGCGACGTTATCCCGCGTTTCCCCCTCTCGTTACACCACTGACCATCCTTTACTTAACGCTGAAACTTCATACGAGGGTCTTTAGATAAGTTTTCTAAAAATATCTTTGGTTGGCTTTGTCTGCCTTTGAAAAAATAAGTTTGCAAAGGCAGACAAATAAGGACTTCTTAAACAAGCACATAACTAGCACCGCCGGCCGCTTCGTACTTTCGTAAGTAACTAAACTTTAATGCATATAACAGGCGATATCGCCCGAGCTCCAACGCATCATCGAGGAATTCGTGACTTACCAACAGAAACAGGAGGAGGCTCAAGGTATGGACGCTCAGCTGATGAAGCATTATGGCGACACAAGCGACAACGCCTACGCTCCCGCCGAACACCACGCCCCGAGTTACTTTGACTGCGATGAAGAAGAAGACGCGGAAACAGAGGACGTTGAGGTTTGGCTGTAGCTGGCTTCACATGAAGCGCTGGTTGAGCTCAGATGATCGATTTGTAAAGAATTTAGTCCTGCAGGCTTTGCGTTGAATATATTTGCGCTTATGATCATTTGCTTCACTTGATTAGACAAAGTCTTGCCCGCGTTGCTTGGATCTTACTGCGGATTTGTCTCGAATCATACGTGTGTTGCCAGATACGTGTGTTAAGCCTCGTTATCAAAGCACAGGAGCTTTGATTGAAAAAGCGAAGCTGCAGTGGTAGCTGCTCTAACTTTTTTGTCGATACGTCTGTTGTTGTCACTTTAACCAGCACTTGTGGTTGCTGTCCTAACGGTATTGGACCCTTGTGTCGAGTGCAAAATGGCTGACCGGTGCTCAACAAATCTTTTCGAAAGTCTTCAACGAGTTGTTCGTTAAAAGGTTCCGAAAGCTCTTGGCGACATCTTCGAGTCGGTGGCGGGCGCGATCTATATGGACAGCGGAATGGACCTTTCCGCGGTCTGGCGCGCATACTCCCCCATGATGCTGCCCCTGATTGAAAAGTTCAGCTCGTGCGTGCCCAGGTCCCCGGTGCGAGAGCTGCTGGAAATGGAACCGGAAACTGCCAAGTTCAGGTGCTTTTCGTTTGAAGTGCATTTGTTGTTTGTTTTTCGCGCAGTTTGACGCTCAAGACCAGAGAACATGAGGCGGATTTATATTTTACTTCGCGTTACCCTCATTTAAAGTAAAAACGCGTTAATTTGCCGCTAAGCCGCGTGTTTGTAATTGGTTGATAAAATCTTAGTGAATGTGACAAGCCCTCAAAATATCATTGAGGTTTCATCGCAGTCAATAGCTTTTGGTGCTTTTATGATTTGCGATTGAAATAGACTTGTTTTTTTTT
>JGI24158J21664_10011839_pt1 | contig 11580 bp, 5 predicted proteins | sample Ectturendosymbi3_FD_21664 | JGI IMG/M metagenome (IMG submission 21664)
AAAGTAGACGTGCTCTTGATTGCTTTTTTACATTTATGGCTGAAATTTTGGGACTGTATTGACAAATACTGCATCGTTCCGGTAAGAAAATTATTCTACTTTCACCACTGGGTTCAAGTCAATCGTGAGAGTAAGAAGTGCGCAGTGAAAATTGCTAAGAAACAAAGTTTTGGGGAAGTTAGTTTGGTTGACTTTTGTGAGTCGTGAATGATTGTTGTGCCGCGCGACTGTAGAAGTAACTAAATTGTTGAAGTATGGTATGGTCTGGTTGTATATTTCTATCAAATTTGGATGCTCGGTGTGGTCACAGTGACTCTTTTGTGGCTTCAGCGCTTCATATTTTCTTTAACTGGCGTTAATTGTTTTGTTGTAGTTCGTTACTTTTTAACTGATGGTATAGTTAAAAAAGGTTTGATGTAAGTTGTAGAGTTTTTTTGTGAACAAAGCATTTCACATTCTGTGGTGACGTAAAACTGACTTTTAATTTCTGGTTAAGTTTACAAGGTCGTGCGTGGGAAGTAGGCATCTGGTAGACGAGCAGTTTGCGATTTATGACATGTACTTCGACTAAACTGTGGCAGTATGTTTAGATTTTGATAATCTTGGTTTTAGTAGACGTTACAGAATTATCTAGTTAGTTTTTTGCTGCAAGACAAAATGCAAATAGGGCTTGCCAGTCTGTTTTCTGTGCGAATTGCGGAATTATTTAACAGAAGAAATAGTTTTGTAAGCAAAAAATTTAGGATGACTGAGCTTGCAGTTGCAAATTAAGTAAATATTGTAAGCGACTTCCGGTGTTAAGGGCGCAATGCAATAGTGGGGGTTTGTTGTTTTTCAGTGTAAGCAATTAAATGTATAAACGATGATGCAAGTAAGTGTAGAACCTTTCCCAACGTAGCTGGTGTGCTTTTTCGAAAAGTCGAGCAGTAACCTGGACTTTCCAGGAGGTGGGCCACCGGCGCCACCTAACGGAAATGAGGATGAATACAATGCTTTGAAATTAGAAGGCCGAACTGTGGAGTGAGACGAAACTAGTCAGTTGAAACAAGCAAGAAGTTCATCTGGTAGTGAAGATATCATGTTAAAACGTTTGCAGAGTTCGGCAATACTGCAGCTAATCCTTCACCAGTGCCTCAAACGCAAGTCACTGATTGAGCCAGATGAACTAGATGCTGTTGCCACTTACGTTGGCATGCCGACGCGAGTTGTGGAAATCTATTGAAATAAATACTATCGGCATAGAGGTTCTTGGCTGATTTATGCTTATTTAAAAGAATAAGAGTGTTGTGGGTTGGTGACGTGCATATAAAATCAATTAGAATTTGTTGTAGTGTTTATTATGTAAATTATTGTTGTATACTTGTCAAAGGGCAAGGCCATTGCTAACTGACCCGTCTACCTCAAAAACTAATGCATGTGTCGGGGCGGTACAACAAAAAAAGGGGTAAGCCAGGTTCAAAGGTTACAGCAGTTTGCTCGCTTTTTGATCTGCTTCCGACATCGGTAAATAGGTCAGGGATGATGCGGAATTAGGTCCAGAGGTCGTAGAGAATCGCACGTTACAAACTTAGAATGAAATTTTAGACCTACCATAGATAAGAGAAGACAGACATAGAGGGCAGGCGTCTGGCCGGTTAGGATGCTGCATGTGGCATAGCCAACGTTATGTTGTGTGTGCATCCTGACGACGGGATGCACTGTCAAAAGAAAAGGACGAGTCACCGAAATATAACGTAGAGAAAATTATGTCAAAAAAAGACGAGGTGTGAGACGTGACATTGAGGTCCAGGAGGTTTAAGAGAGCTGGAAAGAAAGGCTAGCGTGTACGTTGATAGAAGTCACACAATAAATTAGAAGTGAACAATTACAACATTTATATTACAGAAAACCTAGATGTGCTCATAATAATATAGCGATCGGATGAGTGGTTAATTGAGCGGTGGGTGTTTGACCGGGATTTGAGCGATGTGTTACCTGCCGCAAAGCCACCGGAAAAAGTATTGACAAAAGGAGGAAAGAGTTACAAGGGAACGAGTTGAACTTGACAGTTTTGTATGCCTTGTGGGAAGTAGCTCAAAAGCAAGCTGTGAATGCACGAGTGAGGTCAGTGCGGTCCGCCCGAGAATTTACTTATTTTATTAGTGGTGAAAAAGGCGAGTTACGGTTAGTGGGCCTTATTATTTCACGGGAAAGCCCGTTGAGTGAAAAACTATGGCAGAAGAAGCTTTGGAGTTCCCGCCTGAGCTTGGGCTTGTTCAATATCGAGAACTATTCAGCCCTGCAGTAATGGCAACCTTTCCAGCTCTGGAAGAATCGAATATAGAAAACGAGCAGCACGAACAGACGCAATTGGTAAGCTTTGAAGGTCCTCTGGCGAAGATTAGACGAAGCACTGCTATGCATGTGAGGGAATTCGCGGGGTTAAGAGTGGAAAAAAGAAGCGCAGAAGGAATTACAAGGGCTGCAATGCAAACAGTGTCAGAGGCACTAGGTAGGCTTTAAAGGTAAGGAAAAGGTCTCAGCAGGTGAAGCAGAGGGAGCAGGGGAATTAATTCGAAAAGGCGGACCGTGAGGAAGTTCCAACAATGATTGAGGTAAAAGGAGCTAAGCTCGTTAAGAAAATTGGAGCGAGAAGAATAATCGGCAGATTTGTTAACTTAACAGTAGCAATAGGGTGAACCAAAGCACACGGTCAGGCAGGATTGAAAGGGTGATCGATTCCAGCAGAGGCGATAGCACAGCCAGCTAGGGAGACATATGCATCAGCTATTTCGAAGGTTTAAAGGTCCGTTCTAGTTGAAACAACCCTGCCCGTTAAACTCACACCGGTGACGCATCTACACGAAGAAAGGGCTCTTGAAATCATAAACAGTTTGGTGATGAGTACAAGCGTGCGCATAGAGTTTCTATGCGAGAGTGGCCACTGAGGGGCGAAAGGAAATATATTGTAAAAAAGCCAGACTGTTTGGGAGGATATGTTGCAGGTTCAGAATAGGCGTGCGTAATGCAATAAGTAAAAGTTTTGAAGGGTGGAGCCTTGAAGTCACCTATCTGGTGAAAAGCAGTCAAGGATGAGAATTTTTAACACATACGAGGCCCGCACAGGAAAGAGTTCAGCCATCTCGTACATGCCATGACCTGGTTTGTTAGTCAACTTAACTTCTTCATGTTGGTTGTTGGTGGTTCGATCTTGTTACATGTAAAGCGTTGATGAGACGTACGATAGTTGAAGAATGTCCAAAAAAGGCCACCAGAGTTACGAGACATCCTGTGATGAGTATCGCCAATCGCGGCATTGCAACATGTCAAAATTAAAGAAGGCTTGAATGCGCATTTGAAAAAAAAGACTGAGTTATGTTGCGTTTGTTGGAAGAAAACCTCGGGATCACAAAAGCCGTGACAATAAGGTTTCTGAGGCGATACAATTGAGCTGATCAAATATGATTTTGACAAAAAAAGGGGGTTCGACAGGACTAAGGCGGAGGCAGAATAGAAAATATTCGTCGGTGTCTGTTGGTAAGCTATCAACAGCGAGTGAAAGGGATGAGCTAAATATTCAATGGGCAAATTAAAATTATTTTGGAAGTCAATCGTAAAGGGGAAGTGAAGGTGTTTTCTTCACTGTCGAAGATAATTATCAAAAAGGATCTATGACATTACGTTGACGACCATTGGCTGGTGATGCCTCTATGGTTGATATTTTGAATAGTGCCATCACATGTAAGGTATGAAATCTCTGAATAGGAACGTTTATGCGCTTTTTTTTCAATGAACGCTTTCCAGCTCTGAACACGGATGCATGCAAACCGTTAATGACATGATACTATTTCATGAATTTAAAGGTTCTCAAATGAATAATTGATTAACTTAAAAGCTTCAAGGAATTTCCACGCAGAAAATACTTAACTCGATGTTATTCTATTTGAATAAGGCGTAGGTAATTACGTAAGGCAATAAAAGCTATGCTAGTTCATGAGATGGTGGAACGAAAATTGAATGATATCTTAGAATGGCTTGGATCGGGAAACATGCAAGGAGAAACGAAGCTAAGCGAGATTGTGGAACGTCTTCGAAAGGAAATCACAGAAACGCTAAGGTACATACAAGCGCAAAAGAACAGGTCGGAAGGAGAAACTGAGTTGAAGAAAGCGAGAAACTTAAAGTAAATGAGAATGGAACAGAAACAATTGATTGTACAAAAAGTGTGGTCCGACNTAACAAACCCCACATACCTCGGGAACAATTTTTGAGAGAAAGTCACAAGTAAGGGCTGAGTTGATTAAAAATAACCCTGGCATGTGTCAGGCAAGGGATAAGTTGTTGGTTGACTTGAAAAAGGCGCTAACGCTTAACCAAGGGTTAATCTCCCAGATGAAAACTTGGTTAAATACCAATCATCAGAATTCTCCAATGGAAAGCCCTGGTGAAGAGGTCGCACAAGAAAATGATATGAAAGAGTCGTTGAGCGCCCTAGCACAGCCAGAACCGAGGCAAGGTGAAGGAGAGACTCTACCGATAGACAGAGCAAGGACAAACGCTAAAACGGAATGGTCGACAGACAGTGGACGGTCAATAGCCCTTGAAGAAAAAGAAAAAGCCGAACGAAGGAAAATACGAAGAAATTTTAAAAACGTTACAAAAGCCGGTTGATAGACAAGAAAACCAAGCTAATGAAGCAAACCGCATATCCACTATCGGTGGACAGGAGTTTCAGCTAAACCGTTGTTATCAGTGTGGTCAGAAAGGCCACCTTATTGTAAGGTGTTTACAGAATAGTGCCATTTGTTTTAGATGTGGATGTAGGGGACACATAAGTCGCGATTGCATTTTCCAACAAATCTATTACAACGGACAAGGTCAAAACCAAATCTCTGGAAACGCAAGAAGGAACCGTTTTAACAAATGAAGCAGGAGTCAAGTTCAGGGCCCCAATAGCCTGTACAACGACCATTGCTTGATTCGAACTCACAACAATGGACGAAAGGAAGGTATGCCGAATAATAACCGGTCACACCTCCTAGGTTGTCGAGTTCAATAACGACAAAACCAAATAGCTCGTGTCACCTCCACACCCCCTGAACAGTGACAAGAATGGGAGAAAGTCACACGGTTGTGGATGGAGGCTCCGAAAGAAGCCATTCAAACGGCGAAAACAGGAATTGAAAATCAAGCTGCGTGGACAGAATACGAAAGAAACTCAGGGATGGCGTCTAAGGTAAAGATGAATGAAGAGAAAGACGCAGGGGAAGATGAAGATTGCGGAGGAATGTTAGTTTAATCCTAAAAACGACACGTGTGACGACTTCAAAAGTTTGTGACGAGTAAAACTATATCCTGTAACATGAACATGCGTTGTTTTTTCATTGGGACAGCAACAAAACTCTGGAAGTTTCAACAGACTGCTTATTTTTGCAATTGTGCAAAACTTATGTGTCTCAACCGTTCTAGTTAATATTGGTGAATATCCTTGCAATCAAAACACCGAGTTTTATGCGGAAATAGTCGGTTTTGATGAAATCTAGTTACTTTTTTACTATATCCTTCCCAAAACGTGAGACCCCAATGTCAGGCGTTGAGGAAGTGTGACGAGTACTCGGAATCGTCCCCTAAATGTATTTGCAGAGCTGCATATTTTGAAATCTTCTCTTAACGAGCAGTTATCCTGTAAATTCCCCCTTCATAAGCAAGGTTGTTCGTAAGTGCTGTAAGTTTTTGCGAAAATATCCTGTTGTTCAGGGCCATGGGATATAGCACCCCCGAAGTTATTGCGTTACATGTTTGTAAGTGTGCCGCTAGAGTTTCTTTTATTGTGTGAATGTCACAATTAGTGGCCATCAGATTTACCCCACAATATCATTGTTGTGAGACCAACTAGCTCAAGTATCTTAACAGAATGGTTTAATTAATCGTCTTGAAATAGCTGTTCTCAAGTTAACTACTGAATAGCGTAAGCAAAGTATACTCCACTTAAAATCTTTGGCCGGAAACAAACTCGTGTAGAATAAAATGCCACTGTGCAGATAACTGTGAAATCTCAAACTGATGCTTCTCCCTGATAAATTATCACGGTCCAAATGCCTTAATTTCAAATAAAGTAGCAATTTAGGCCACTTGAAACTCTAAAAACGTTGATGAGGAAGTGAGTGCGGTATGGCACCGCACTNTGGTCAGTAGAGAGAGTACTGCCTTATAGGTTGGCACTTCTATACTTGGGCCTTAAATTAATTTGTAAAAATGACAGCTTGTGGATACAAANTAGAACCTGGGTTTAGTCTTCTTGACAATTGGTCGTATCTGAATTTTGTAAAGTTATGGTCTCAGCTGATTTTTGTAAAACTGAATATGACATTGAAAACTTTGCAAAGCATGAGACTATGAGAAATAGAGAAATTAATATAAATTTTGTTAGCAGTTGACATTGTTTGCCCGTTACGAATACCGAATTCTAAAATCCCGAAGTTTGGTGAAATATGAGAAATATGTTTAAATTTTGTTCGGTGGTGCGAAATAATGTGCTTGTTTGTCGGACTTTGTCAGACTAAATAACAAACGGCAGGAGGGCAACTTTTTCGCTCAATCTAGGAAAACCGGTAAAGTGTTCCTATTTAGTTCGAAGGATTTTCGCTAGGTATTTCCATTAACAAATAGGTGATCGGATCAGCAAGCATATGTGGTCTGCCATAATGTTAATTATGCTTGTGCCTTCCTAAAAGTGAACTGTAAAGATTGAGTTAAGCTGTTAGCACAAAGGTATTCATAATTGCGTTAACTAGTGTGGAAGGCTTTAATTCTTTACTACGTCCAGAAATAAATAGTTAATTAAGGATGCGATGTTACGTTCTTTTTTATCGACATTGAGACCAAAAGAACGCATTTAGATGCAGCAATTTTTCTATTCATGGGTTCGCTTCATAACTGCATCAAGGACGATGTTCACACGTCTAGCTTGCTTGATTTCCCTAGTAAGCTTCTGACTACCATCACAAACCGCTTCAAATAACAACACACTACTATTTTGGGTGAAATCATTTTTTATTAAAAGAAAGCATTTACAAATATTAAATGTAAAAACTCACCAATTATGCAATGCATGAAGTCAGTCGGACTCTCTCGAATCAAGTTCACAGACACAAATCAATTTCTAGGACTTTCCTTACAACCAGCAAGATCATTTTTTAGACTAAAAGTATTTTCTAAACTTTAAAACCTATCGTTAAACTAGCTCATCGTCAAATGAATGACTTACAATGTTGGATAAGGGTGTTTGACAAGTCTAATCATGACAATCATTTCCAGTGCTTGTCGTTTCATTAATCAAAAAGATCTCAGTCAGTTTCCGAAGTTACTGTCACGATTCTAACGGCTTTCGGTTTCTAGCGTTGCAACGTTTTAATGTCAACAGTCTTGCATTTCGTTGGGCTAGTTTCACAACAATGTTTTTTGGTCTTTCAGTATTTTGGAGTGACATAATTTTGTTCGGACAAGCCAATTTTATTGTTTTGGGTGTTAGAAATTAATCCTGACAAGCCAATTTTATTGTCCAGACTGACAAGGATTTAGCCAGACACGTCACCCGTGTTTGACTGAAAACAAGTCGGTCTAACTGACTTTGTTTTCAGTCAGAAACTCAAGCTGTTAAGGACCGTCCATGCAACACAGGCGTGTCTCAACAGCACTCACAACCATACCGTTCGAGCTTTAGCATGGCAGGAGGCAGAGCTTCGTTTTACTTCTGCAGCAAAACCATAGTGGTTTAAACTACTGAAGGAGTTCACTCGTCAAAGTCGACAAACGATCTGCTCTGGTCTACAAAAATCAGTCTATTTATACTCAAGTTCAATGGAAAGTCCCTAGAATCATGTACGTATTACTACGTACAGGATACTGCGTCATAATGCTAGGTAACGCCGCCATCTTGCAACGTCATATTGCTTGGCAACTCCGCCATGTTTTTTAAAAGTCAAATTGTCATTATCTTCGGCAAGCTGCTGAGAGAGAGACGTGTCCATCACGTGGTTCACGCTTGGTTGGCTTCAGTTTTTCATTTGAAGTTTCTCCAGCCTTTGTTTCTGCTGTTTCAAGCTTGAACTCCATTTCTTCTTTTGAAGTATAATGTTTTATTTGTAGTAGACAATTTTCTGTCTGCTACAGCGAGGTCGCGGGTGAAAAGAGAAGTGCGTGTGGAATATGCTACTTTGCAAGTGACTTCATGATAGAGGTTAAGACAAATACCTACGGAGAAAGCATCAGAGTTTACCCGGTGAGTATCGTTTGCGACAAATTCTGCATAAATTCTTGGAGATGGTCAGCCTCTCTGATGCGAAACACATACCATCACTGACACCTAGTGGAAAAAAGGACGTAAAAGTACTAGGTAAGACCTTTGCGAATTGTAAGGAATTTTCATTAGAAATCCTCGTGAAGTAGCAGCGATTGAGTACTGCAGGCTATTAGTGGTGAGCTAATTAGTGAAATTAATTAAATGTTGATAAAATGTAAACTAGTCGTGCTTAATAGAAGGTGTCCTGCAAATGAGCTAAGAGATTTCGTTGCAATGAATTCTGTCTTATTACTGAATTGTATGAATGCCTTAAGACTAACAGTAAGAAGGACATGGCTTAACAGCACTTATGACGAAAGTACAATATGGTAACTATGATTGATTCTTGGGATGAGAATGAATAAAAATTTGTCAATAGTTATAAAAGATTTTAATTGGTGAGTTCGATGCGGATAGTTGTGAATTATTAATTGTGAATGGTGCTAGGGTGGAACTAAATCGTCGGTACGTAAACTACTTAACTCATGAAGTGAGTAGAAATGTTGTTTAAGTTGTTGAGGGGTGGAATAAATTAACGCATTGAAAGGCGTAATAAAAACAGGCCGGGGCCTGTGAGAGCAACAAGCGGGGACAGAAAGATAAGTAAAGAGTAAGGTTTTCCTTTGAAGGAGGGGGATCTGAACATTGCAGGCTTTGGGGCTCTTATGAAGCGTGTGGTAAGCAGATCCCTTGTCCGGGATGCTTGAAAAAGACGTCTTTTTCACTTTGCTGCGTGGTAGGGTCTGAATGTGATATTGTGCGGTGTTTATTTTCTCACAACGCTAGTCTTTCAGGTAAGCACATTTATTTGATTAACGAGGTGAGTTGAGTACTTTATTTTTGAACATTTACAAATATTATCGACGTGAGGTGAGTACATTATTTCGTCTATTTGATTTAACGAGATGAGGTGAAGTGAGCGTGAACTATTATATGTAATACGTATTGAGGTGAAGTGGGTTTTAATTGGCCAAACAATCTGATGTGTACGGAAGCGAGCGCACGCGCCGAAATACACATCAACGAAGTGTAGTGCGCTGCCTTCGTCTTTGTGAGGTAAATCGAGGTGAGGATTTCTATGATTGTTGATATCAATGATTGTTGATGTCAACATTTTTTCTGTTTTGGCTGAGTGGATCTTTAGCTAATTATTTTATCTTAGGGATGACTGGCGTGTCGAGTTTGTGTGAGGAATGAATTGGTATCTCTAACTTATGTGAAGAATGAATGGGTGTGAACTGCAAAGGAAAACCTTACGATATGGGTTAAAAATATGCTAGGAACCATGAGGGGAGATAACAAAATTTCAACCACTACAATGGACTACGGTTATCATTATAAAACTTTGTGTGATTAGGGAAGCATACGTCGTGAGAAATGACACCCACGTACCACGACAACAATTAGCGTGGGAATGTTTTGAGAAATTACAGGTTTCACCCAAATGAGTATGCCTGAAGCAGGCGAATACGACCGGTCAGAAAAGAAGATAATATATAAATACAATTATCATTAATTATATATTAAGAATATTTTATTAGTCATAAGGAACTGTTAATTAAGAATCTTTTAAGTTAAGATATATCGAGAATAAATTATTGACTCTGAGAAATGAACTAGATGGAGAACAAGTTATTGAATTCTACTTACTAGCCATAAGCTGTTACGAATATTTAAATTTATTATAAACTGCTAGTCAGAGGAGGTATCCGACTAGAATAGCAATTAAGGTGTGATTTAAGCAAGGAATAAAGATGATCAATAATTAAAATGGATAATCACGAGATCTCAAAAGAATATTGATTGTCGACAACAGAAAGAGAAAAAGGTTCGAACCGGGATCGTGAGCCAAAATTGAGGGGTGAGGCTAAGCTTATTTGCATGCATGACTGTCGAATGATTCGTTTATGCATGAATTCTACTGCATGGAGTGGCATACTTGCAGGAAACTAAACACTACTAAAAAGGGAGCATAGAAAGATTCGTTTTCCAGACCTCAATCAATAAAACAAGGTGTGCAACGGGAGGATCAACCACCAACGACGAAACCATGCTTTCAACAAAAATGGTCTTGTGCCGAGTAACTAAAAATATGCATGATACGTCGAAAGAGTAGAAAATAATTGAGTATAAGATCACTCCCATCGGATAGATGAAAGACAATCTCTTCAATTGGTGTTAGACCTACATCATCGATGGCTGAAATTGAATCAATACGCCATTTGAAGCCTCAATGGCAATAAGACAATTCAAAGCTGGGATCAGGACGGAAGAGAGGGGTGGTGAAGCACCGCAAATGAGAAATTAACTTTGAGGAACAACCTATGGAATATGTAGTGCACCGTTGTGTCATGCAATTCCTGAGAGGACCCCCAAAAGCTCTATGGAACACTATTAGTGGGGAACGAAGAATAAAAAGAGTAGTGTATGTGAACTTCGAACGGAATCAACAAATACCAGAAAATCAAATGAAGGAAATCTGGAAAAAGGCCAATGGCGATTCTAGAATTTAAAAAGGGGGGGGGCCATTACGGGGCCAAGGAAAAAGTAGGGGGGCCAACAAAAATGTTTATCTCGCATGGTGATTTTCATTGTTTTGAAGATTAACTTGCTGTGATTAACCCTATCAAACCCAACATGGGCTTGTGGATATCATTAAATATGAACTAACGTTATTGTTCACTACACCTAAACGCCACAGTAGATGCAATCACACACGTGTACTGCTATGTCGAAAATTCTGTGCTAACCATGCAACTTCCACAGCACTGCACATGCAAATCGAAACACCATTATTTTCGTACACAATTGTGCCGGCCTCATATGAACGAAAGCAGCTTTAGACACGGCCGGCCTTGGCAAGTGGCAAGTGCAGGGCTCAATGTAAAACCCAGGCGCGCGGCCCATCTAAGTAGTGGCGTTATGACATCATCATGCTCAGTCAACCGTGCCATGACCTTTTTGATGGTTATGTTTTTACAAAATAAATATAAAAAAGATGGCAAATTTTTGGAGTTAATCTGTATCTGTGTTCCCCAGCTGCATCCATGTTTATGACTAATATCATGCTGCTCTGGTGGACATCAGACAGTGTACCGCTGCCAACGTAATCAAGCCGAAAGTTGTAAATGAAACTCTGCAATGGAGATCCGAGCGGCTAGCATAATTGCAAAGTTTCTTCAATCAAACCGAACTGACAAGTGAATTGAACTTACAATGCAATTATTTCACTCTTGTTTAACGGCAAGAGTGGGCACATG
>JGI24158J21664_10011840_pt1 | contig 11580 bp, 5 predicted proteins | sample Ectturendosymbi3_FD_21664 | JGI IMG/M metagenome (IMG submission 21664)
CANCACTTCTACTTGATTCTATTCGTGTCTAGGGGATTAGCCATGTTTGGCAGATTAACTCCCTCGTATGTACAGTAATCACAGATTAAACTCCCAGATGCGACTCGGGCACTCGGCAGTTATTGCGGAAGAGTTTAATACAGTTTGACTTACCGAAGTTTTGCTTCATTTAAATGCGCCCTATAATCCGGTGCGCCTTATGTATGAAAAAAAACAGCCAGCATTCAATGTTTGATACTGCGCCTTATAACCCGGTGCGCCTTATGGTCCCGAAAATACGGTAACTTGTAGAAGATGGTATTCCTACAGTGCAGCGTAGTGTGAACAGGTTGACACTGAAAATGTTCAAACCAGCATTTAGATGCTTTTTGCTTAGTTTTTTGCCAGTCGTTTTAAGCAATGTGGAATATGTCCACAGGATCTGATCCTTGATATCTATGACATTAGTATGTAAAAAATCAACCAAGCCTCATTCATATCTTGTGTATTCACTCATGGTTTCATTTTTGATATTATTTTGTTTGAAACCATATTTTTAATTTTTAATTGATTCCATTAAATTTCATTATTTGGTTTGTATTTCTAAATATATTACTTGAGTTCAATGAAGTAATTTTAGGTTGTCAAAAGGATCTGTAAGCACAAGATGCTGGCACAACCAAAAATTGTGTTGGTGATTCACCTAATTGGCTACATTTATTAAAGCATGATTAGCTCTCCGCGGTGTGCATGTGATCAGGTACTATATAGCTGGCAAATTCTGTGTAGCATGTATAAGCTTGGGTATTAGCTAGCATCGTATTTCAGTGCTGGTGAAGCGCAAAGCGTGAGAGAAGATGCCAGATCTGTTCATTTAAAATGTTGTGTTTAGATAAATCCCATGTTTACTTAAAGGATGTACAAATATATTTCATAGAACTTGCGATCTGTAGAGTATGGATTGTAAGTAAAATGACTGAACATATAGGTAAATTGTTGGCTCCTGTTTTTTTTGACAATTTGCAAGATGATGAATTGATTACATTGGCAAAGCGTCTGGAAAAGAAAAAAGTCATTACCAACGGTACTTTTGTTTTTTTTTACATTTTGTTTGGTAGTTCTTATTTGCTGACAGCTTTCTGTAATGAATGAATACTTATGCCATGTGCTGTGATGTGTATTGTTAGACATGATGTATTTTCTCTTTGAAGATGCTTTTAGTGAAAGGTGTTTCTAGTTGAACAGCATTGGTTTATCTTTGTCTTAGTGTCTAAATCAATACAGTGTTCTTTTACTTGCTCATTGATATTTGTAGTTGAAAATAGCAAATTATTTGCCTCACCGGCAAGATTACATTACAGAATTAGTGAAAAAATTTCATCAGTAGTTAGGCTATAATATACTTAGTTTATTTTATTGGGAAGATTTTTACTTGCCCTTATATTGTTTAATAATGTGTGATATATTATGTAGTTGTGTATTCAAGATCTTTTTTTATATATTGTATAGTTCTGCATTATATATTCAACCTTCAGTATTTAGTTGTTGCATTTGTTTCATTGTTATTGTTTCGTGCATTAAGTAAATTTATATTCAAGTAACTGGCTTTAACACGAGAAGCAGATGATGCTGTACTATTCTAAACAAGCGCTATTTATTTATGTCTAAGAGTAACATGGTGTGGAATTCAATGTGGTCAAGAGATGACTAAATCACAAGTGCATTCAAGAGATGACTAAATCACAAGCTCAATTTTCTTGAGCTTTTGCAGATAATTTTAATTGTCAACACTTTTTGAACCCAATTTTATGACCTTGCAATACACATTACACGTGGAAGAATTTTTAAAGAAACTGCAACTTCTGCGATGCTGCCAACTAGGTAACTTTGATTGAATTTCAATGCATTAGCTTGCACAAACAATGTGCAGTGCTAATGTTGATATAAGCAGAGTTTTCTTGACATTTAGTATCCAAAAAATATGGGAATTTGATACCAGAATTGCCATCAAAATCACTGTTACTCCTTGATTTGGGTTTCTTTGATAATTGCATATTTTTCTAAAACTACCATGTATCAGTTTACATCAAACTACCACATGTTTCATGATGTCTTGCAAATAAATTGTTGCTTTTTAAGACTACGTCTGATGAAACCATCATTAAACAACATCATAAATAATAGTGCATAGTTAGCAGTGTGTCACAAACGGCTTTAGAATTTTTTATGTATTTTGCAAAATGATGAACCAAAGAAAATACAATAAATATAATCAACGTACACAAAAAGTTTTAAGATGGTACTGGGGCAAGCAGAAAAAATAGTCTCAGAAAAAGTCATGTTCTCAAGTTTCCTTGTAATGCCTCACATGTTTTCTATATATTTGAAAAGACCCAACATTCAGCAAAAGAAAATAAACCATCTGTATAAGGTCTTTGAAGTACAATGGAGCTGCACTGAATTACTGGTCCCATTCCAAACAATTTACATTAAGTTTTAAAATGCCTGTCTTTGACCGCATTGGCTCTTCAAATTTGCCAACAGTATCATCCATAATAACAGTCAATGTCATGCTGGTTCAATGTTACACAATGTCAAACTCATCTTTTTTGGGCTCTTGGACTAAGGCAAAATTTTTTTGGCTGCGACTTTCTTTGTACTTATTGTATGAACTTACACAAGGACAGTTAAAAGCTCTGGGCCAGTGGTTCTCAAAGTGAGTGGCATTGCCACCTTGGGGGCAATTTTGAGGGGCAAGCAGGCTAAACAAAGGAGGTGACAAGGGAGCAAAACAACACAAAGGGGGAAAAAACGCTCAACCATTACCTTTAATTGATCATTGAGTTAACTTCAGTAGCTAAAGCAATTTATAGGTTGAATTTTAAGTTGGATCATCTGTGTGCCCAGCTACAGTGTGGATTATTTTCACAAGAACTCTGACGTATTATTAGTGTCATTATACAATTGCTTGTTTCAGCTATTATAATGTAACAGATTGGAAAAATACTACCTTGTGTTTGCTTTATCAGGCTTTGGGGGTGACAACAATGTTTCGAGAATGAAAAGAGGGTGATGGAACAAAAAAGTTTGAGAAACACTGCTTTAGGCTTTCTGTAAGCTTTTAAGGGAACAGCTATCTATGTTCACTTTTTCTGATTTCACGTAAAATTATCCATCATCAGTCCTGAAATTTACAAGCAAAGCTGAAGGTGAATAGTTGAAAGGCTGTAAGTTTCAAGACTAAAATGAATAAATCAGAATATAGGCTCAGAAATCAGAACATTTTAACTAACTAACAGATGCCAAGAACCTAAGCTGTGACAAAAAATCCAGGACAAAAAAAAACTAGAAAATAGGTTTACTCAAATAAATGATTTCACAAGCTGGCTGATGCCAGTAGTCAAGAAATTCCAAACCCCATACTTTTTAAAGCAACTCACTGTAATGACTAAGAATGTAGAAAGGATGCATGAGTGAGTTTACATTTGATATGATAGCAACACATCCTTAGAGTGCACTTTTGATCTTGCGATGGAAGTGAACAATGCTAGCACAGTGGCCAATGAAGAAGGTTGGACCATGTCAAAGAACACAAAAAATAGCAAGAATTATTTCACATGGGGGAGGATCATGTGTTGAATGTTAATTGTGCATTAAATTGGTGATACCGTTTATCTTCACAGATACTCAGAGAATGAAAACTTGGTTGTTCGACGAAACTAAGAGTTGTACTTCATATGGAGGTGGTTCATTTATTGTACCATGGCTTTTTGAGTAGTGCAGCTACAAGGCCATCTTAGCTTTTCATCTTTCCACCCTGAGCTCTGCTTACACATTTTGGGACTGAGGATGCATAATTTTATGTGAAATTGATTTCCTATAAAAATTTTGCTGATCAAATTTTGCTGATCAGCAAAATTCCATCAATGGATTCCTTGCTTCCTTTTGGAGAGTAGTTACATTTGCAAGGATGTAGAAAGAATGCAATAGGGCTCCTCCTTGCACTTAGCGTCAGTTGTGTAATGTCAGGTGGTGTATTATTATATGATTGGTGACCAACATTTCTTAGAAGTTCTTACCATGTTTATTTCAATGTTAATTTATACTGAAACAAAAATACAGTAGATAATTGACCCTTTAATGCATCATTGGATCAAATTGGATTGAATGAAGGTGATAGTTAAAGTCAGAAAAATCATGTGACAGTCATAAGGCTGCCAACATTATATTATTGTATTGTCATGCTGCAAGCTTTCACTGGTGGGCAATCCCATATCAATAATATGGCAGTCCAAAGCGTTAACTTGCTCTGGTTCAAAAAGACTACCTCACTGGCAAAATTGTATTGATATGGGATGTCTGAGAGAATGAAGCATAGGATTCACATATTTAGATCAATACATATACTTATCAAATAGCCCTCATTTATCGAAATAATCCCGGTTGACAGTGCTGAAGTAAATGGCAACATACCAGATGGCCTACAATCTTGGGAATAACTACAATTTTAGGAATAACTTTGCATGTCCATTGAGCAAAGTGCTTTGGTGAACATCTCTCAGTTTCTATGCATAACCAAAAAGAAATAGGTACTGCAAGGAACCCAAGAAATTTAAAAATCTCCATCTTTAGCAACATACTCAGTTTTATGTGCAGATGTTGTTTGTAACTTTTATGCAAAAATCTCTATTTCAAAGTTTCTCAGATAAGTCTTTAAAGGTATGTTTCTAGTTTTTAAGTTTTTGAATATGGATGAGTTATTTTTACTGCTTTAGTAATGAGTTTCTTACGAATTACCAAATATCTTTTGAAATTTATATTTAGTCTAGGCGATGGCTTGCAAACATGGGGTGATTGCATCACAAATGTAATCAATTAAGATTACTTGCCACCTGCTGCTTGATTACAATTACGAATAAGCAAAAGCACAATGTATTCAACAATGAATACATTGAAAATAATCACAATTACCACTGCGATTATATTTGTCTTGAAACATATTCAGAAGAAAATCAAACTCATTTGCATGGTTTGATGTAAGTATATTTTCAGACGACAAAGGATATGAATCAATGCAATAAACAAAATTACTATTTTTTAAGGATGAAGCACCAGAAAAAAGAAAGAAAAACATTTATTGTTTACTGAGATGTTCATGCAATCAACAAACCAGTGGCATCGGTGTAACTAGAGGTTTGAGGGGAAAACATAGCTGAAAGAGGCTCACTGACCTCTGTAGGGGACCTATTAGCCAACACTCAGAAAGAAACTTGAGAAAACTTAACTTCACATTTAACTGGCCAAAGGAGACAAGTCGCATAGCCAGCATAGTATTGTGTAACTTTTAATTTGAAATGAAATGAACACTGATGCTAATACAGGTGCGCCTATGTCTACTAGAGGAAAAGTCAATGGTCAACAATTCCTGAGTTTTTTTAAACAGTATCTGCTGAATCACGGTTGACATGCTAGTTATCAGTGTTGTGGAAAGGTACTTTTGACTTGGATTGAAGTACCTTATTCCTCTGAAAAACAGTTAATTTACTGTACTAATTATACACATAGCCAACTCCAGCACATACATTCATAAGTTCATTCTGATTGAATTTGTATAAATAGAATTTGTATAAATAAAATTGAATTTGTATAAATATAACACTTCTTGCAATGTCCCACTATTCTGTGTGTCAATCTGTTTTCAAGAAAAGCTATTTTTGTTGCTATGTCTCACTAGACTCACCAAGTTACAGGAAGGTTAGCAGGAACAAAGCAAGAATCAGCTAGAAATGTTGTGCTTGCCCCTGGACTATTTAGATTTTAACCACACATATAGGCAAATAACTGCTCCTGAAACATATCATAACAAATGATGATAAAGGAGGAAACAACCATGGGTCATCGCACAGTGATGTAGGGGAAGATTTCCAAGTTTATTCACGGAAGTAATCGTCGATTACAATTAAATTGCCATTGCAATCGATTTTTGTGATTACATTTCATTTTTGGTCAGTTAAATTGATTACAAAAAAACTGTAATCGATTACAATTCATGATTATGATTACCCCATGTCTGATGACTTGTAGTCTTTAATGATAATCCCAATATGTGAATCAATGCTGTTTAATATTCTTTAACAGGCCGATTCAACCAGTTTTTTCAAGTGCATATGATGACATAAAAACAAACTGTTGTAAACCAAGAATAGGTGCGTCATCTTGTTGAATATTAATGTTTCAGATTTGCAAAAGTAAGATCCTATTTTTTGCTTGCAGGCTGGGGAAATCAGTTCTACATTTGAAAACCGTTTTTGGACATATTAAATAGTACTCAGGAACAACACTATGTTACCAGCTAAAAACTGAAAACTGCTTTTACACTGCTGTACTGCTAAATTCTTTTTTGGATGAATTAAATGTGATAAAATGAATTTGTTGTGTTTTTGAAAAACAAGCATTTTGGTGGTTCTCATCAGTCAAAGCCATTAAAATCACAGATTGCGTAGAGGATCAAGTAGAAATATGCCACTTGCAAGTAATGGAAAATTGCTTTCTTTGTTACATTGGAACTCATACAAAACATTAAAACAAGTATATACATTGACTTAGTTATACATATTTGGCCCAATGATAGTAAAATACTAACAAGGTCACTGCCATTGGATTCAACTCAAAAGTTTCTTTTTGCAACAATGCCATATTTAGAATGCTCTACTCCAAAATGACCCAAAAATTTTGGTAAATTGAAGGAAAAGTTGAGAAACTCACTGAAACTAACAAAGCACAGGAATTATATCCAAAGTGGATCAAGTAGAAAGCAGTATTGTAGAATTGTAGATGCTTTCTGGAACTTGCTCATAGGCATATGGTACACTATAAAGATGAAATGAACCAAAGTGCTTTATTGTAACTTATACTTACAGCATTTTCTTGCTCCACCTTTTTGCCAAATCATTCCACAGCACATGCAAAAGTTGTGAGTACAGATGAATAATGAAAAAATATTCTCTATTGAAGCAAATTTGGTGTCTGGCATGGTACAAGTCATCATATCTTGGTTTCTGATATAGACATAGTGCACAAGAAATCCAAACTGCAATGTGTCTGCTAACTAACAAATGTCAAAGCACCCATGTATCCTCTTTAAAAGCATAAGGTCTGCCAGGCCATAGCAACATACTACAGTAAGTGGCATATGATAACTGTGTGCATGTTTGCTTATTTCCTGTGTACTTGTACCTTAAATCTTAGACTAAGTAGGAAATGAATAAATTGAACATGGTAGATGGGCATAATATTGTTATTTTACAACTAGCATGTGGCCACATAGCATAATTTGCAGTGAATAACTTCAATTAAGATCGCTATGAAACTGACATGCAGTAAAAAATATTTTTTAGGTGGCTATCTTCATTTTTATGTATTGCTTTGCTTCCTGCTTTCTTCTAAAGATGAAACTCGTTTTCAATTAAGCACCAAACCATCTAGCTTTGTGCTTGGCAGTGCACAGTATGGTAGAAGCATAAAAAAGAGAAAAAATGCTACTTATATGAATAAAAAATGAGATTCTGACTCCATCTGCAGATGTTGTGGAGAAAGCCAATGCATGTGCTAACAAACAAGAAAAATTGCAAATTATTCTACAAATCCTGAGTGCAGGATCTGAAAAGGGATGGAAAAATGTAGTGGGTACATTGAATTATGCTTTAGGTAAGTACATGCAAGATTAATGTATGGGGATTTAATTTAGTATAATTCTAGTAGCAACTTTGTTATGAGTTTTAACCAAGTAAAAGTATATCATCTATCTGTTTATTTCGAAAAAACGTAGATCAGTTCAAAATATACCTAGTCACATGTGATTGATGTTTTACTTATGATTAGTGGTTAAATGATTCGGTACTTGCTTAAACAACTCTCGGGCAGGCATTGCTTATATCTAGTTTTTAACAATAAAGCTATACAATTTTAAGTTCTGTGGTGCAGCAAGCCCTGTAGGTGATTTGATATTACTGGATTCTGAAATGCATTCCGGTGGGTGTTTCACCAGCAAAGGACTAAATTTATAGTGTCAAAATTATAAATTTATATTTTTACAAGAATTAAGCGTGGTTAAAGATGCACTATTTGATTTTACTTTGTTTACTAATATTTGTTGTTGCAACAGCGAAACAAGCAAGTGACAAGATGTTTTTTCAGATAAAGAGAACTTATCTATGGTTACTGAGGCAGCTATAAATGGCAATTCAAACGTAATGTGGGTTCTGCAATCATGGGAAAAGCTGTCTGAAATGAAAGAAAAAGTTCAACTCACATTAAATTTGATGGATCATAATGAGTAAGTACAAGTCAAAAATGAAATTTTTGTGCTGTTATCTTACATAGCAGTGTGGTCCAACTACAGGCCCGTGGACCGCATGTTGTCCGCCACAGCGTTTTCAGTGGCTCACATAAGCATTCAGGAAAAATCTTCAAATCTGAAATTTGTTGAAAAGCATGTAAGGTTACATTTGTCTCAATGCATTACTTGCTCAGGATAAAGTGCATTTGCACAAGAACAATGAATACTACCTTTTCTGGGTACCATTTTGTTTTAATTCTTTATTTCACGATCAAATTAGAAGGTACTGCCTGCCGCTAACCCTCTGCTGGGGCACCTGATTAGATAACCACTGTATTTTTTCGGTGCCCCGGCGTTAGTTGTCTTGAAGAGTACACCTGGTGCAATGAACTCAGTACCAACAAATAAATCTATTTATCCGCTAAATGCAGCCATCTCAGAGTGGCCCACGAGCCAAATTAATTGTCCATCCCTTCAATAGGTAATTTTAATTAGAACAAGCATAACATCTTTTAATAAAAATGTGTAATAATAATGGTTTTAGGGACTGCAGAGAGCTTCTGGAAATTAGTCAGCAAAATGTGTGAGAATACATTTTCTGTGATTAAGCAATCAAATCTGAAAACAGAAATCGAATGGGAGGTGGAGCACTGCAAGATAGTGTCAGAGAAGCGTTGGCCACAGGCATTCCACTGATGGAGATGTGTAATAAATTGCTATTTGCTATTGTTTCAATGACCCACTCACTTTTATTGACGCACTCACTTGTCTTCCCATTTTCAGTTTTAACTGTTGTGATTTGTTGTTTTATAGACTATATCATTTTATTGGAAGTGGCCTGTGAGTTATCACGTTTTTGCAAAATGGCCCATAGGTCAGAAGTAGTTGGACTACGTTGTTGTATAGAATAATGCTGGTGCTTAGGTGCAGGTTTTTGTTTTTGCTTTAAATTTGTGGAAGAATAGTTTGCATGATTTGGCTGATGGCACTCAATGACAGTGTAAAGCCTCAACTGTGTTTTTCAGTAGCGGTTTTAAGTGCAATGTTTAAATCCCATAAATGCTACTTCAAGTTGTTCAGGAATTTTGGACCAATCTCTAAACCTGTTGATGTGAGTGTTGGACACTCAAACTGCTGAATTATCACAGCCAAAATAAATTATTGTGGAATTGGCTCAATGCAGCATTTGAAATAATTTATAAATTTGTCAGGTTGGAATTTGGGATGAACACTTACTTCTTCATTTCCTTAAGTTCTGTAGTCATTTGGAAGGTATGAAGATACCAAAGAAATAATTATGAACCGTCAGCAGTGTTTTATCTTAAAATATAATTTTAATTTATTTTTGCGAAATTCTTTTTTTCACTTATAAACCAGCCATTGCTAAGTTATCTTGCTCCTAGATGTGCTTGCCCTTAAGCTTAAATCTCAGCTTAAATCTTTGCTTTATAATTCAGAACACTTCCAGATGATGGATGGTTGTTCTGCTTTCTTTGCAATGTTGCCTCTGGCGACCAGGCTTTTTTCTCTCGTGTGATTGGCTTACTGCGAAATGTGACATCTCCTCTTGAGCCCATGTCCACATGTTCAGTGACTGCTTCAACAAGCAGCTCATCCACCACAGTAAGAATATATTTTTGGTACTGCAGCTGGATTCTGTAGATTTTGTTTCTCTGCTGATTGTCATTGCTTAGTTAAAGTAGATGTAGTAATTTTCTGGTTGTTTTTGTGGAGAGCTTACTTACATGGTGAAACAAGCTGAAAAGGAAAAAACAAAACTATTTAAGATACACACTCAACTAAGCCGATTGGCAGAGCAGTGCACTCTAGATCGACGAAACACATTCTGCAGTAAAGTAGTATAGAAACTTTGCGTCATATTTAAGACGAGAGGTTGCAACACTACTGTATTTAGAAAAATTATATCACAAATTTTTAAATTTAAACTTCATTAAACAGCTCTTGTTCATCAGCAAACGCATCGGTTTCTTACTTGCCATCTGCAGATTCTAGGGTCTTTAGTGTTCGCTCTGTCACTCTCCGTCTATTCTCTGCTTTTATCCATTTCAATCACAAATCTTATGAGAAGTCTCACGCGCGCCCTCATCATTAAGCTGCTCGGGACCCAGTCTCGTCGCCATGGGGTTTGGTAGGCTAAGCCCCCTAAACAAAACTTTAACACCCCAAAATGAAATAGGAAACACTATAAATCAGTGGAGTTTTTGTCAATTTGCAGAATGTCAACCCCCCTGGCCAAACGTAAAGTCCCTCTATTGAAGACTTTCTAGCGACAGTTCTGTCTGGACCTTTCATTCAAACATTTGTCAGATTATTCAGAGTTACATCAAGCACTGGTTTCATTGCTTGGTTTTAACACGGCACAGAGTTAAAAATCCTCACTCTGGCCAGCCTGTGGCAAGTGGAATGGACAGCGCAATGCAGCAATATCGGTTGTCTCGTCGACCATACTAGTCCAGCATGGGCTCTGCTTGACATCAGAAACAATGCGATCACTCAAATGTTCCGAGATAAAATTTTTACTGCCACAGAAATGGTATGGTGGAGGTCGCAAAGCCGATCGTTATGGCTAATGCTGTCCACCAATGTTTGCAAGGAAGCTATTTTTCGATTCGCTATCTCTTCTTTCGAAACCCAGTTAATCAGATGTATGCGCTCTGCTACCATATTAACTTTATCTGAAATGCGATCCTGATGAATAGCCTGAAATAGTGAAATGCGTTGAGTTTTTTTCAGGCTATTGGGTTTTTGGTGTTGATCAGAGCTGATATGATCACCAAGGCGGTTTGGGCGTGGAGGCTTGGCAGGGTCGGTAATGTACTATAAATATCACCAGGGTTGTGGAGGCGGAGTCGTAAGGAGTTGGAGGTTTTCTGTAACTTTCTGTAAGAAAAATCTGTAACTTTTGCATCTCTAATTCGGATTATTTGAAACTCGTATAAAATATTATGTGCTTGAGATGGTTGGTTCTTCCCCTTCAACTAATATATGCCAACATGTTGAAAAAAAAATTAACCAAATTTTACATGTCAACTTGAGACCACATTTCGAAACCCAGGCAGCGATAATCTTCACTAAACGTTTTCCCCCAAATGACCTCAAACGCATCACTCCATTCCGAAACCTGTCGCAGCAATATAACACAGCCTACGCTAAATGGAGAACAGCATAGTACCGTACAACGCCATTTGCTGCATTAGTTCGTTTTTTTTCTGATAACCTTTGTTTTGCTGTGAAAAAAAAAA
>JGI24158J21664_10011844_pt1 | contig 11579 bp, 6 predicted proteins | sample Ectturendosymbi3_FD_21664 | JGI IMG/M metagenome (IMG submission 21664)
TCAGATTGAACAGCTGTCTCAAGTGCGAAACTAAAACCAAAGCATCGGGCACGATATTCTAACAATAATCTCTACAAGCGTAGTTATATAAGCAGTCTGACATAACTCGTTCAACGTTTGAGACGAATCAACCGGGTGCTAATAAGCCGAACCTCCCTGAGAGAGCTACCCTTCTCGAGGCGATTCTAAATGACAACTCAATGGTATGCCACTTAGTGAACTTAAGGTATTGTGGTCAGGTAACAGAATTTGTCTGAACTTACTCCAAAATTATCCGCGTGGCCTGAGCGACGAGCAGGGCGAAAGACTTCAGCAAGATATCGAAGAAAGATATCATGGGTTTTGGAAAGAGTCAAGAGGGGCGGATCCAGCCAATGAGTTTACGGAGGGCGATATCAGTAAGATTTGGTGGTCAAGTCTCATAACGACTTCGCTACTGTAAAAGAGATGAGGTATACTTCACAACAATTCTGTGACAAAACAATGAACGAAAAATAGCCTTATATCGCGAATGTTGTACTCTGAATTGTACAACATTATGGTGAAAAAGTTACTTTCGTAGGTTTTAGGGGGGCAATCGCCCCAATCGTCCCCCTGGATCCGCCCCTGAAAGTCACTGGTGGGGACTTCTGCTGGATGTTGTGACGTGATAATCCAGCCACGCATTAAAAAAGAAGGTTTTATTCAAACCACTTTTAGAAGCTTTATGAGCTCAGCTATCAAGGCAGAAGTCCTCTGTGTATTTGTCCATTCTTTCTTCGACTATTCGTAATAAGTTAACAAACGTTATAGTACAGACTGAATTATCAGGTTACTTTTCACGTGGACTTTTACTCTTCTGGATTTTGCCCTCAATGCAGAGCCGCTAGATCAAGCATATAATACCATGATTCCTTAAATTTCGAAAAATAATTGCAGACGTTCGGACACTATAGCAGTATTTTGTAAAGTTGTGGTTACATGATATTAAAGATGATATTAAAGGGCCCCATCTGGATTTTTTTGGGGGGCCCCAACAGCTTTTTACACGGCTCTGATGACATCAGTCATCAGATGTGATGTTCCCATATAAATTTCTGAAGTCTGTTGTTTTGTCGACTAATCTGATGTTGACTGGGTTGTTTTTGTTTTTCCACATTTCCTCTCATTTTAGGACGAAAATAAGTTAGATTCATGATTTTTAAGTTTCTTTCATCAATTTCTCATCGTAATGCGCGTTTGGTTATTGTTTCAAACTAAAGAAGAGCTCTTCGCTGCGTTGAGACTAACATTTTACGTAAATTATAAACGACTTCCCCATTTAATGGCGATATTTCGCTCTATTTCGGATTCGACGAGCGCAATCGCGCTTTGTTAGGTTTGTTAATAGCAGCATTTAGCTTATAATATAATATAAGAACTAAAATTTAGTTATTTCCGGGCAAGTTAGGGGGAATTTGGGCAAAAATGGTGCTTGAAGTGTGCTTTGATTTAAAAATATGTGCCCAACATTAAAAGAAATGCAGTCGTTTTCTTCGGGGGGCCAGTTAGGGGATATTTGGGCAAAAATCCTTCGCACCCCCAAAAATTTGCCTCTTCCTACATCTGTGTGATATAGAGTTATATTCTTGTATCGCTTCTGAATCACAAAAATTTTTCAAACAAGTATTTTATTTGAAACAAATAAATTTCTTCACGGGGGGCCCCCTTGCAGTGGGGGGCCCGGGGCAATTCCCCCCCTTAATCTGGCCCCGATCACAGTCTCATATAAGAAACTGTGTTTTCTAGTAAACAATATTTAATCATTATTCCAAAAATACAATCATAAACAAAAACTCAAATCTTTGAAAGTGCGTAAGCTATAAATGGGGCCTCTTTCCAAGCGCGAAACTTAAAAATGGGGGCCTCATTTTGCATGCCCTTGCACACCCTGCACACTCACTAAGACCACTACTGCTCATAAACATGAATATCCTTGAAATTACATAGAGAGAAAGCGTATAAGTGACATTAACAAAATATAGTAAATATATACCTGAAAAATGAATGCCAAACATCATTTAACGTCAGGACGAAGATCACATTTTAAATGAAATACCATTACGGATGCACCACACTCTACGCCATCGTTGGGCACATATTCGTGGAGCAGGTAGCTGAAGTTAAAGCTAACCAAACTACAAAGCTTACGCCTACACGCGAAACAAACCTGGTTATCTATCACAGCGAAGTTTTACCTACAGAAAAGCATGCACATGTATTGTTTAAAATTATGTCCGGTGGATTCTGAAGCTAACTACATGAACTACTGAACGACCCAATGACGTAGTCGCAGGTACTCAGTCGCGTACAAAAAGGTACTTCTATATATCCAAATTAAGCATTGTTTCTGCTTTAGGTTTTTCGTTAGGCAACTTTTCAAAAGCTGAGAAAAAGTTTTAAAACACACGTTCATCCAAATTATAACAAAAAAGTCTTCGTTGTCTGTAGGCAGCACCAACCTCATCTGCTGATCTCCTGTGCAAGCCTCTCGTCGTTTGATTTTCATGGTGCTCATTTGAGTTGCCTAGGTCTGCCTTGGACAAGTCAGGCAGGTAATCCATCATAACTTCCAACTTGTTCAGGCAAAATAAGGTAAAAACCGTGACTGACCAGGACAAAACGACAATCAGTGTCACAGTGGCAACAACAGCAATCACGTAAATCTTGAAGTTTTTCGCCAGAACTGGATCCGAGGACATATTCAAGAAACGATCGTCAAACAATGGGAGCAACTCGCCAACGCTCCAATGCGCTGTTTCAAACAACGATTCATTAGCATGATTAGTAACAAAACCACTCGTGTCTCAAAAACTGTCTGACTGACACTTCGATTGTCCACCACTCCAATCGATTGTTGCCACGGAAACAACGAAATAGTTGGAATGGCGTGTGGCTCACTCCACTGATTGTTTGAAATTGCGTGAAGTGTTTTCAATCTGCGAAGACTAATACAGTCAAGCAGCTTATTTCGCGAATCACTGATGAACTGAATCCAGGGCTGGAGAAATCTGTCAATATAAAAACTTTCATTAGGTAAATAGCTCATTTGTAAATGGCCAAGGAATAAATTCACGGATGCCGGTTTATTCACCAGCTCTAAGCAGTTTAACCACGGATTCGGGATGAAAACTAAAAATTTTTTCAAATGTTTTAAGTTGTACCCCAGTACAGTGACTGCAACTGGTTTGGTGCCTGTCTCGCAACACATGCATGCTGTTAGATTGATGTGCTGACCTTCAGCGTATCGTCTGTTATTCAGATAATTGCGTTAGACTTTGATGATTTTGGACTTCAAATCAAAGCTGTGAATTCTCATCTGCTGGCTTTAATCAGATCTGAAAGTTTGAAAAATTGCGAGAATACCTTTTCGGCAAATATTTGTACACAACAAACGTACGGCGCGTGGCTCAACAATAGACGATATTCAAATATTTTTCCAATGAATTCAAATATTAAAAATACTCAAAAATAACTGATACGTATTGAAAACATACGTTTAGTAATGAGAGACAACAGCTTAAATATTAGCTGCTGCGTGATTTAAACCTAAACATGTTAAGCGTCTAGGCTTAACAGAGAAGGTAATGTGAAGTTTTGCTGATCACTTCATTTACGCATATTTTCAACTCGTTGATTCTTAAAAGTTTGATTCCACCATCAAATTAGAGCCTTGATGAAAAATTATGTTATTTCCTAAGCAAGTGTAAAATGGACGAATTAATATGTATCTACGCCAGTATTTCACGGTTTTCGACAATGTTTCTGCTCGTTATTGCTAATGTGAAGTGACTTACAGGCATTTTCAATGATGCCTTAATTCCTCCAGTGGATTATCACTTACCGAGCAAAATCAAGATAAAAATATTTCTTTGTGCTATCTGGGTTTAACAAAATGTTTAAAATACTGCTGTAGGTCACACAGCTTTCAAACTACCGTTAAACCAACCAAGAACCGGGGAAAGGAAACGAAAGACAAGGCACTACGAATCCTATTTTTTCCTGCTGTATATGCAGTCCACTGATGAGACTAATCGAGCATTTGTAACCCTAAAATAAGAATTCGAAGGCCAGGAACACATCGTCAATTATCACCCAAGAACAGAACTTCGAATACACATTTTGGAAAACAACCATGGCGTTAACTGGCCCAGTCCTAACTTTTTATCCAGCTTTCGGAATTGACGTTGGAAAAACGGTTTAGTAGAATAGCTTTCAAGTCACACACAACGGTGCGTTTTCAACGACATACAACCGGTTTTCTAAATCGAGGTATGCAAAGCAGGTTTTGTTCTGGCCATAGGTTTAGATTGCTGTTAGCTGGGATGAAATTTGCAGGAACAGCGCTGATTTATTCAGTTATCCATGTTTTATTTATGCACCCTACCTGTGCTTGATTCGGACGTCTCTGCAGCAATGCTTTTCAGTCTGAGTGCTGGGGAGGTATAGGTTGTGGCAGGTTCGGGCACTAACTGCTGGATTCAACTCGTAAATATTGTGTACTTTCAGCGTTTCAGTGAAGGTCTGCCGTGAAATTGATCGAAACGCTGATGATGATTTACCATTTCACGTTAATACATTAGTTGTTTGAAATTTAGAACAATGTTTTTAATTTTGATCACTTTTGCCAAAAAATCGTTAAACACACTCATTTCATATTTGATATCGAACCTCTGCTTTACCAGATCGTGGTTCAGTTAAAGCATATGATTGTAACAGAACGTTTTCTTAAATTCTTATGACACGTACTGGCAATGTCGGTTATTTTTCATAAACCTGGCACTGAGATCTGTAAAAGCCACCGACGCTGTAGCGATGTCGATACCAAGATATCTGTACATCTGTAGTTGTAGTTCAAACTCCGATCATAAAAATATTCTTTTATTGCGTTAACTGAAATTCAATTTTGTACTGAAATCATCAATCATAGTTTGAAAAGCAGGTTTCGTGCTTGATTTTGGCGTCAGATTTTTCGGCACTGGCTGGCCGTTTTTCCACAGTTTGCTACTGTGCATAACCTCTTCTCGTTGTCTGACCACATGTATATGTGTCACGCAAAAAGGGTCAATATTGCGAGAGAGGTGTAGAGTAATTTTAACTACTAACTGCCTTGAGCGAAATAACGAAAGAGGCAAAAATGTCCATTCACTTCGAACCTAACAGCATGCGTGTGGAGCATGCACTAGCGTAATGTTTGCAAACACTCTAGAATTCGCTTGTAATGTGGTAAGCATTGGTCATCTTTGCGCAAAGAAAAATATCCATTCGTAAAATATGTGGAAAAATACGCTAGATCAAATGACTTTGTAGACCAGTAGTGACCAGAGGTGAGAAATGGATCGCGAAACAAAATTTTGGTTCCAAGCAATTTTTTGAAATTGGCCCTACAGTATACTATTTTTCAGGCCACACAAAGTATTCAGAAAGACTCCTTTGCCACAGCACCAGCATATACCACATCCGCATCTTAATTATTCCCATAGAAACTGCTTTTTAGTGAAGCAGATATCAATCAATTTGTTTTGAAAATGTTATAAAAATCTTAAAAATGCATCAATGCAAATAAACCCAAAATACGGATTTTTACCAAGGGGTTATTCAATTTCTACGGTACTTGAAACAAGAAGCATTTAAGAAAGACCGCATTCAGTCAACGCTCAATGTGATTAGTCTGATGATTCAATTGATAAGAAAAAGTCTTGTATGCCACTTGTAGCAAAGCTGTACTCAAAAAAGGAAACTAAAGAAGAGAATCACAATAGCGGTACACGTATTTTTTTTCTGCAATCTTTACAGTTCCTTCTTAATAATGAAATATCAGAACTAGCAGTGGCTATTTAACAAAAGATGGTGCTTAAACCTAACCAATTTTCCTGGAAGTGTTGTACCTCTTGAAAAACACGTTTAACTATGACGCGTTTCCTCATAAAGAAATTATTTCAAAAAGACAAGTTATCACGAAACAAAAACAATAACCCTTGAAGGCGAAACGAAAACCAGAGTAAACAAAATGTAGAAAAACTGACTCATTTTTTAAGTTTTCAAAGATTAATTCCTGTATTTTCAATGTTTGATTAGAATTGCAAAAGACCAAGCTAATAATTTTGTTGTCAATATGAGTTTGCCTAAACATAAAAAATAAATAAATAAGTGATCGATTTAGATAACAGCATGGCTCAATTTTTTGAAAGTCACTTCCTCATAACGATCAATCATATTAGTCTTTCATACAAAAATAGCTTGTCCGGAGCGAAGTACCGCTATAAAGCAGGCATCAGTAAACTTCATCACAAACGTTGATCAGAACTGCTCTAAAGAAGAGCAGCAAAATTTAATAAAATTGTCTAAATGTTGTTGCCTTCTAGTTCTAGACCTCCCTTCCACTAACCACAGGTCTACGCCTACGTTGCACAACCAAGCAAAAGACACCTTGACACTTTAGCAAACTAAAGTTAAAACTTTTAAGTGGTGCTCCTTCGGAATCTCGAATGCTCTTAAGTTACCAACCATGGTGCTTATAACGTCACAATGGGCTCACACCACCATCCACAACTGTAAGAGTACCGGATTACACTTACCAATTGAAAAATCTTAACGATCAGCTTAAAATGTTAAAAAAAGGTCGAAGAACATGTCATCTGTCCAAAGTCAAACGAGTGTTGACTTTAGAGTGTTTTGGAAACTTCAAACCATTCCATTATCGAAAAATGCTACCTTTTTGCTACTTGTGTTTTTCGTAGGGGTTGTTACCAGGTTTAATTTCAAACAAATCAAGTCTCTCTTCTGGCAGTGACTTTTTATTTCATTTACGGGGTGGTCCAAAACGATGTATCCATTTTTTATAAAGGATCATTTTGTATTGAAAGGAATACTTTGCAACAATTTTTCATACGCCTGCATTACAGACATGTAAGTTTTGTGTAGTGTAAGTTTTGTCATGGTACACCATCAAGGACGACGGAACAGCGTAGGGCAGGGGTGGAAGTAAAAATGTTGAGGGCAATGGAAACTTGTAAAAAACAAAAAGATCGTTACCAATTATGTTTGTTTCTATTCAGCAACATATGTTGACTGAAATTTGTCTTACTGAATTGCTTGGGCTGGATAAAGTGGATATGCACAAGAACAATACATCAGTGGCGTATCTAGGGTATGGCAGGCATGGCACGTGCCATGGGCGCCACTTTGATGGGGGCGGAAAAATTAGCTTGGCAAAAAATTAAATTTTTATTTACAGTTTCTTCAACGTCTATATTTTGCCCCCCCTCAACCGTTAAAACTGCACAGCTGCATCAACACAGCGGTCTTACGTAATGCAGGACGTGTTGTACCAGCACCGCCAAGCATTATGACAACACTGTGGTATTGTGACACAACATGACGGTCAGTCAATGTGACAGAACAAGAACGCTCGCTTGCCGTATCAACAAGACCTCGTCATTCTCAAGTTATAAGAAAGGCTCAATCTGAGCTGCTACGTTTCAGACAAAAGGATATGCAGAAATCTGGTTGAGACGAGTTTAAGTCCGTGACTGTAAGAATCTGACTATTACGCAAATAACTTCTGTTAAGCTTCCACAGATTTACAAATTACTCAAACTGCTGCAACTAACTCCGACTTTACGAAACTCATTCGCTGGCCACCAATGCCCGATAATAGGCGAAACACAATGCCCCAGTCCAGAGACTATGGAAGAGAACCTTACTTTTCTCGAAACATCAGCACCTAGCATCGTTACCGTAGCAGTTAAGGAAAAATTGTTAACGCATGAAAGAAGAGATTTGTTATTCTTGTTTAGACCTAGATTTTTCTGTCCAAATTTGGCTTTTTGTTCGATGTTCAAGGCCTTTATTACGGTCTTGGCTGTTAAAAACTAAAATATTAACATCTACCTGTGAGAAATGAGGGCTTCGTACAGTTCAGACGTAGATGGCAGGCAATTATACGAGCAGATTTTAGATTGCAAAATGCTAATATTACGTCGTGCAACGAAATTTAATCGAGTCTTAAGAATCTCCTGCATTCATGTCACAGTTGAATATGGTGATGAAAGTGTCTTTCCAAATCTTCGAATTGCTTTGCAAATAATGCTGACGATGGCAGTATATATTGCAAGCTGAGAGAAACTGATTCTTTCATACCTCCGAGTGAGCATGTACGTCGGAAGGATTTTTTCCAGGAGGGGGCACTAGAGGATTTTTCTAATAATTTTACTGGGGGGGACAAACGAGGCAAAATTTGTTTTTTCTCACTAGAAAATAAGAAAACAACTTTTTTTTGCTAAAATTTTCAATATCCAGGGGGACCTTGTTCCCCCTGTCTCCTTTGCGACGCCCATGCCTCCGAGACTCAATGAGGTCAAAGTAGAGAAAGGGACGAAACAGAGAAAACTGACTTTGATGATATCATAGACGAATTTGCTTCGATAAAGGCACGAAAATTGTTGTTTTAAGTAACATGTTGTTCAAACAAGAAAAGGCTGGCTATATTGATGTTTCGATGGAGCTATGATTTTCGAACACATGTAATACATGACTTGCATTAAAGAACTCACTGTACCAACCAAATTAAATGTGATTTATTTCAAAAGAAATGTCCTTCTTAGTTGAAAGATGTTATGTGACTTTTTGCAAGATTTACAATTGTACAGCTAGTACTACAGTATGTATAAAATATGATAACGTTATTACTTGACAGTTTTGATATTCCTTATAATATAAATCAATGAGTGTAGAAGTATGTCATGGTTCTTATGAATAATTTGTATTTTATTTGCTGAAAAGTTCAATCAAAAATAAAGACATGTTTTCGGTTTTAAAACATTTATTATCTTCATGGTTTATCTTTCGTAAACTTGTGCCTATATCTGATATTTAGATTGTCAAAAAAGGCGCACATTCAAACTTTGCCATGGGCGCCAGTTTGCATAGATACGCCACTGCAATACATAATACCTTTTCGGTGTATCAGTATTGTTTTTGCTTTTTAAGATCATTTTAGAAGGTACGGCCCTCCGCTGAGATAACTGTCTGGATAACCTCTATGTTTTTCGATGCGTCGCCGTTCGTTGTCTTGAAGAGCAAATCTGACGCAGTGAACTCAGTAGGCCTAACGCCAAAAAATCTGTCTATCTGTCCGCTACATGCGGTCTTCTGAAAGTGGTCCCCGAGCAGTGGCGTGCAGAGGTCTGGTGATGCCCGGGCGACTGCTTGATTGGATGCCCCCCTTCAAAATTCTAGTATTGAGCAGTGGTAAATGGTGGTTTTGTTACTGGATTTACGCTGTTTGTGACGTCACAATGTGACTTCACATTCACGGTTCCAAACCAACGTTTTGGCGAAGTTTGTGGACACAACTTGCATATTCAGGGACGCCGGAGCAGCGGTAGGGCAGGGGAGCAGTAATAAAAGTTGAGGGCAATGGAAATTTTTGAAAAACAAAAAGAAACGTTACAAATTATGTTTGTTTCTGTTATCAACAATGTTGACCTCAAAAATAATAACAAAAATGATAGAAAATCATTCTGAATTTTCTGGGTGCCCAAATAGCTGCAATAAATTTGTTGCAGGTCCAACTTGACAGAACATGAAATTACCAATGATACTGTTATGAAAAGGTACCTCCGTCCCCGTTACGCCCTTTTGAAAGGTCAGAGGGGCAATTCCCCCCCATGCCTCCATCCTCTGGCGTCCTTGTGCATACCTACACGCACTCTCTTTACTCGTTGTAGGCTACAATGTGTCACTATGAACATCAGTTATCAGCGGTCTCCTAAGACAGAGCAGTTCATAACTGTAAAAATATTCGGCAGCGCGTTAAAACCAGGCCCGTAAACACGGGGGAAATTGGAGGGCAATACTTCCAAAATTTTATGCCCTACAAAATTTTGTTGTTCCCAGAAAATTTTTTATTAAAACGTATAATAAGAAAAAAATCTTGGCTCACCTAACACGCATTTTTCCCCCCGAAACTTAAATCCTGCCTACGGGCTTGGTTAAAACAGCGGAGCAGAACACACTTGGTGCTACGTCAGCGCAGTTCACAACTGCAAAAATACAAGCCTGCGCGAATGTCTCGTCGCATAGCAGTCAATCAGAAGGTATGCACCGGAGATGGCGGACACCCAGGGTTGACAGTTTGAAACTTGTAAACTACACAAGTATTGAGAATGCGCATAAAGTACGCAAGCAAATTTGTTTTTTCTTATGTGGCTGTTATATGTACTATTGCTAAGGGGAAAGAACAGATACGGACTTGTGTGAGCCGTTATGATCAATCCGCCTAAACTGCCAACTAATGACGAAGCTCGAAACGAAGCACATATTGCAAGCACAGGTGTGCGACTGCATTAGCACAAAAAACGAAACGAGAAACTAGTGATGCATCATAAAATCAGCTAAACCAAGTACGTTGAAATAAGACAGTTTTGAAATTTGGCTCAGAAAATCAATTAAAATGTCCATAATTATCTTCAGGGTTCATGTAATTGGACCTAACCAAAAAACACCCGGTTTTAAGCCCACTTAAAAAAAAACAATAAAACCCACCAAAAATTCCACTCTTTTCTTTTCCTTTGAAAAATATACCATGAAATAAGTAAAATAGGCAGCACACTTGTACAGTTAACTGTAGCCTAAACTTTTTTTAATGAAACAAACGAACAGCAACGAAATTTAAAGGACTTGACAAAAAGAGAAGAAAAATTCGTACAGTTTGTGTAAATTCTACTGGTTATCTTCTTCATCTCTATGAAATCAGTTTATTTTAATTAATTTTTCTGCCTTCTCTGCATACAAGCTGTTTCTGATGTTGACCATACCAAACGATATGCAGGGCATGTGCATAAACTTGACGTATAACTGCAGAGTTTGTGTGGAAGTGGTCTTTCTCTGTTTGCTGTGCGCATGCTTGCCAAGTCTTAGCACTTGGGAGTGAACTGACCAACAACACTTTGCGAAAACAAAGATGGGATACATTTCTTTACCCTCAGTTTGAATGTCATAATAGATATAACAAGTTATATTGTGTAATTTTGAAGATGGTGATATTGCATGATGCAATGCAAACAATACAGAATGGGGCTTTTGTGTTTTTTAATAACAAAAACCTGTTTCTTAAAAAAAAACAAAAAAAAACGGAGTATAAAAACAAAAAACGTAAGTGGGTTGATTTTCTTTGAGAAAAAAAACGGGTTTTTCTCAACCCTGATTATCCCTCGATCTTTTTGTGATTTTCCTTTGATCACACAATCTGGAACAAGTAACATCACTATCAGTTTGAATGGGTGTGCGCCGCACACCTACAGTATAGGTCTCTGGTATTTAAGAAGCTGAGAATTACTGGCATTTGAATACGTAAAAAACAGTGTTGACAACAAAACAAGTTTCGAAAAATTAAATCCATGCTGCATGCGCAAGAAGCCTTACAATAGGAAAAATCATCTAATTACAGCATTTAAATTTTGTAATTTCACTCTTTGGATGCCCCCCTGTCTTGGATGCACGTGGCCGTCGCCCCGTTCGCCCCCCCCCCTCTGCACGCCACTGTCCCCGAGCCACTT
>JGI24158J21664_10011848_pt1 | contig 11577 bp, 5 predicted proteins | sample Ectturendosymbi3_FD_21664 | JGI IMG/M metagenome (IMG submission 21664)
TTGAATAGAGATATGTGCAAGTTTGAATCATCGCAAAAATACGAAAGCAGATGGCAGTCGACTGATTCCTCGAAAGCATACAGAAACACTAGTGCTTGTAAGTACTTTAAATAAGTGTTTTTTCTCAGAAAAAAAACAAAAACAAGTTGTTCATGGCCTCCCTTTGGTACATTTGCAGTCTAGAGATGGCATGGACCGCTGAAATGGCGGTTAGCGGCAGGTTTTCGTGGGCCGGGTAGCGCCAAAACAATTTTATTCTTTCATGAGTACCGCTACGGTCTGCCCAAATGTTGAAGCACTTGCGTTGATGTTAAGGAAATTTTAATGACCTTGGTTGTCGTTATCATTGCTCTCTGGTGGAATTTGTGTCTAATGAGTCGCTTTGCCTGTTAGGCTTTCAGGTTTGATATCTTCCACTCTACAACTGAGCTTCTCATTTCTGATTACCTTGAAAGTTTTGAAGTGTCAACAATTATGGTGTTGTGAGCCAAATGCAGGCCCCACGAGAGGAGGGTGCAGCCAGTGCGCCGCACCGGCGCCCTAAAGAGTCTAGGGGGCCCGAACCTCAAAGTTCAAAATTGAAATGGGCTATTATACGCAAAGGTTTTGTTGTTATAACTTTATTCATACAATTTTTTTTGTGCAATTTTTTTGACTAAAGTTGTGCAAATTATTTGACTAAAGTTGTTGGTTAAGTTGATATACAATGTATCGCCATTTATTTTGGTGTGCGTTTGGGAATATCTCAATTGCTGCTGTTTCATTGTAAGCCTAATGCATTAAAGTACTGCGTGACGTGACAATCTAAAAATAGCTTTCAAGCGTTAGAGAGGATTTGAATCACCTCAATAGTGTTATAGAATTAAACAATTATTCCTTTTGTATGTAGTTGAGAGCAGGGGTGGATATTAGGAGAGGCGAACTAGGCTGTTGCCTCGAGCCCCGCTTTTTCCAGAAATGCATTGGCCCCCTTTGAGATTTTCCCACTTAGTTTTTGCATTGTTTTGATTAAAAGCTGATTAACCACTCTAGAGTCACATTTTATAAGACCTGAAGCAAGTAACATGTTTTTCAAAATAAAGGAAAAAAGTGTTAAAGGGGCCCTTCAACAACTTTAATGTGTTGACAAAGAACAATCTAAAATCAAATGACTTCATACAATTTACAATGTGAAATGGACTTTCACGCAGAAGCAAATTTGCAGAAAAAATGAAAAATTTAACATGCTTTCTGCAAATAAAGTTTTGTATAACATGCGCTAAATTTACGGGTCTCTTTTTGATATAACATGACCAGATGTAGGAGCCTGAGGCCCCTTTTTAAGACCACATATGGTACACACGAATTATCACAATTGCGTGATGTTTTGAGCTTTCTGAAATTTTTTCTCGGGCACTAAATTCTAATACTCACCTCTGATTGAGAGTTGTACATGCTGGAATTTTTGTGATTTTTAATGACAAATGTCACGCCTAGGAAGCGGAGTTGCATTGTTACGCTTTCGTAACCCTGAAACTATACCCAAACAGCCATTCCAAATTACAAAAGGTATGCAAAGAAGAAGAGATCTGATTCAAAGGATTTGATGCATGCTGGAGTTCACAGAAGCTCAAGTACAGTACGACACCTCCCACTGGACGCTGATAGTTAGCCTAACAAAGTGCAAAAAAATAAATATTGGACTGTGGAAGAAGTACTGTTTTGAGACGAAGTCATTGTTTCGTTTAAGGGAAGCACAGCGGATTTCTTAGAATCAGGAAGGGTGAGCGGTTATAGATCCTGCCTATTTCAAAGAGGTAGTAAAGGACCGCAAAAAGATGTTCTGGGTCAGTTTCAGCTTTAAAGAAGCAGCTTCACTTATGCCAATTGAGGGTATAATGACGTTATACAAATACATTGATGTAATTGAAAGAAAAGTCATTACAGATATTTTTTTACTGTATTAGGTTTATAGATATTAAATTTGTTTTGCTAATGAGAATTGCTGCAGCCTACTATTAAATGATAAATTTGATGTATATTTGTGAAATTCACAAGGTAAAATAAAAAATAAACATATCATTTTCTAGTCATAGTATTGAAAAGCTAATGAAACTCTTAATCAGTTATGACTAATAATTTATAAGGGAGCCCAGAAACAGCTCTCGCACCAGCACTTTTTTTCTTCTCAATGACCCTGGCCAAATGTAGGACATAAGTTAACTTTAATTGGTTGCCAAGTTTTGTTTCTGAATCTTGAGTTGCATTACATAAGCTATAGCTCAGGAACAGTGATTGGATTTCGGATTTAAACAGGATTTGGATTTTATAACAGTCAGCTTTCGGATTTGGATTGGGTTTTGAAATAAAATTTATGGTCGGATATCGATTTGAAAAACATAAATCCGTTCATCTCTGATGTATGCTCTGTGGTGGTGTAGAGTGGAAGTGTTCTTTTGGCGTGCAGTGTGCACAGGACAGGTCATAGATTTCAGGAAACTAGGTTCTCTGAAGCTAAATCAATGAGACTACATCATAGACTAGTTCGCATCTACAGTACTGCATAATTGATTGGGGGAAGGCCTATAAAACTGCTGTCCAACCAGTACAACATCAAGTTCAAACAATATTTTAAAAATATTTAAAATTCTCAAAGTATTTATATCAACTTAATTTGGCAAAATTCTGTGCAAGTATAATGCCAATATACTGGCCTCTTTCTTCGATAATTTTCTTCAAAACTGCACAGCACTCATGATTATGGCATAAAGCAACAAATACCAGAAAATTTTTATCATAGGTATGTTAGAATTGATTATAGCAAAAATGTGTTGCAATATGCACACCACTTGACCCAATCGTTGGAAACCACAACATGCATTCTGAACTTGTAATGTGACCACTTCAACCAATTGTTCAGCTTAAGGCAAAATAGCTCCAGGAGTGCTTTGTCATGAGGCAAAATAGACACTACATTTTTATGGTCTGGGCCGGGTACGGGCCAAAATTTAGGGGAGTTGCGTGTACGGGTTGGGTTACGGGTTTGTTGTGATGGGTATGGGTCGGTCTGGGTCGTAAAAACGTGAACCGGTGACATCTCTAATTTGCACGTAATTTTGATTTATTATGAAAAACATATGGCTTGCTTCAGAGTTTAAGTGACTCTAGCGTGGTTGCTGACAGTGGCGTATCTAGGGTATGGCAGGCATGACACGTGCCATGGGCGCTACTTTAATGGGGGCGCAAAATTAGCTTGGCAAAAAATAAAAATTTTATTAACAGTTTCTCGAACCTCAATTTTGCGCCCATACATTCATATACTGCAAAGCCGCATCAACAAAGCGCCCCTTCGTAATACATTAAGTCGAGCTTGTTGCGCCAGCACCACTAAGTATTATGACAAAACTGTTGTATTGTGACAAAACACGACGCTCAGACATTGTAACAGAACAAGAACGCTCGCATGCCATAGCTACGAGACCTCGTCCTTCTCACGCTATTAAAAAGGATAAGTCAGTCCTTACTGTTGCATGTCAGGCAAGAAGATATTAGTCAGAATCTGGCTGAGACGAGTTTAAGTCCGTAGCTGTGAGAATCTGACTGCTACGCAAAAAAAACTTCTGTTGAGGTCCTACAGATTTAACTGCTGCGGCCCAGTCCGACTTTACGAAACGTCTTCGATGGTCAGTAGTGTTCGATAATAATTAGGCTGAATACAATGCCCCAGTCCAGAGACTAAGAGAGAGAACATTAGTTAGTCCTCGAAAAATTAGCAGTTGGTATCGTTACCGCACAACCTGAGCAAAAATATTTAGCCTACTCACGAAAGAGATTTGTTAGTTTAGTCAAAGCTAGATTTTCTGTCCAAATTTGGCTTTCTGTTCGATGTACGAGGCTCTGTGAAACATAGGCGTATCCAAGAGGAACAAAGGAGCCATACCCCACAAAATTTCTAGCATATCTTAACGTTTTGTGCTTCGAGACGCGGTGTCCCAAACCAAGTACTGTTGCTTATTTAAATTCAAAATATTTGTTGACTTCCCCAAAATTTATGGCTGACAACGCTACTGATATGAAAGGTCCTGGCTGTGAACAACTAAAATCTACGTGTGACACTTTAGAAGCTTTGTACAGTTCAGATGTAGCTGGCAAGCAATTTTAGGAGAAGATTCTAGCTTGCAAAATGCTGATTTCAAGTCGTACAACTTAAAATTATCGCGTCCTGAAGTCCCCCTGACATTCTTCGAATTGCTTTGCAAATAATGCTGACGATAGCAGTATCTATTGCAAGCTGCGAGCGATCTTTCGGTGAACTGGAACTGGTCCTTTCATACCTCCGGGCCTCAATGACTTACAATAATTCGGGGCAGGTTTTGTGATCTACTGTAGCTTCGATGAGAATAAGAAGTGACGAAACAGCGAAAGCTTACTTTGATGAAATCATAGACGACTTTGCTTCAATAAAGGCGCCGAAAGTGTTGTTTTAATTGGCATTTTTGTCTAATTTTAACCGGAAAAGCCTGGATATATTTATGTTTCGATAGAATTGCGTTTTTGAACACAAGTGATACATGACTTGCTTGCATTAAATAAATTTATTGCACAATTGAAATCAAACGCGTTCCATTTCAAAATAAATTGTCATTTGCGGTTGCAATATTTTGTTTGATTTTTTGTAAGATGTACTACAATTTTGTCCGGCGACACTAAGTAGACCTATAAAATATGATAACGTTATCATTCGAATGTTTTGGTGTTCTTCTAATAAAAATAAATGGGTATTGAAATATCTTGTGGTCCTTATGGATCATTTGTATTTTATTTGCTGAACAGCAAAAATAAACACAAATATTTTCCGTTTTAAAACATTTGCTTTCTACATGCTTTATCTTTCGTTAAAATTGTGTCTGTATCTAATATGTAAATTATTAGGAAGGGCGCACATTTAAATTTTGCCATAGGCGCCACTTTGTATAGATATGCCACTGGTTGCTGATAAGTGGTTTTCCTCAGCTTACTCAAGTTAAACACAACATTATAACATGACAGTGAGCGATGGGACACAAAATACGAGAATAGGACGTTGTGTGGTTTTTAACGTTTTATTCAAGATGAAAAGCAATGCACACGACAAAAATTCTTGTCACAAGACTATAGCCTCTTCAGATATACGAATCAGCATCTGTAAGGCGTAAACGTACTATCGTTCAAAAGCCAGGTTTTTCGGCTTGTTCCAGAGTGATTCAAACATCTACGAAAAGAACCCTTTCGAATTTGTGCGTCCATACGCTCCTTTAGTTTCTTTAAATTGAACAAAGATGTTGCAGGTAAAATGTTGTTATTCGAGCAATCTCTGAATCAGATAAGAAAACAAACTATTTCTCTTCACTACAAAGGATTTTTCTACCTATGTACAGAGTAGGGAGATTTCACAGTAGTCACTCATCGGAATTAAAATCAATGCAATATTTGTTGCTCTGAAAACAGAAAACTAATTTTGCACACCTGTAGGATTGTGCAAAAACTACTTGACGTTTCCTTTGTCAAGCACAAGATGGAAACAAGAAATACGTGAAATTGAAAAGTAACGAACTGTTACCATATGTTTTGGTGGTCAACATACTGTGACGGCTAGAGTATGAATACAAAGAGGTATGCCCTTTCTTTCGGCATATGGCGTAGGCTACTTGCAATAAACTATACTTAGAATAATTTTCCGCTACAGTGCGCCCACGCTCACCACCCCACAATGAGTTTACTGGTCTTTGCTGGCGGACGTTGTTGCAAGCATGCCTTGTTGCGGTGGTAGATGGATTATTACTATTATTCATAAGAGCCTGGATAATTTGCCAGAAAGCTTGAGGAAGTTCCTCTCGACTTCAGACAAATTGGACCCATGGATGCGAAACAAAAGGTTAAAAGTAGATAACAAGCTTAGCCTACAAGTAACTGCATTCTCTCTGTGCTTGTCCCTTTCTCTTGCAGCAAAGTAACTTCAGGCACATGAAATTAAAAATCATAGAAGATCTAGAGCGCAATTCACAACCACAAATAATATCAAATCCAAAGGGCAGGCACAAAATGATTGCAGCGGTCACCACCCACAAAATTAATTTAAGATACAGCATGATGAAAAATGCTGCTGTTTTCTTTGAAACAGATATTCTGCAGCAGGTGTTAACAACAAGCTTTCTAAACGTTCAACATTATAAGAAATGTTTGCAGATGACGTGCCATAGCCGCAGGAGCTTTTAAGTTCGAAAATCAAAGCAAACAATTCATGATCCAAGTTATCAAACATACCGCAAATCTACTGTATTTCACAAATTTTTCCAGAGAAGGTTAAAACTGCTTCGGCTAAAATTACAGACAAATCATGCAACGCCAAAATTAAGACATTAATGTGTAAGAAAAAGTGTGTTAATAGTGAGCTTGTCCCACAAAAGTTGATCAGATACTGTTCTCATGAAGGCAAACTTCACTTATTTTAATTAATTTTGAAGTCATTTTGTTCCAAATCTCCTGATCTGCTTGCATGATTCAACAAAAACAACGAACTTTCTTCAGTTATGCTGCCATTTACTTTCAACAATTCAGATAAAGGGCATTATAATCCTGAAACCAACTGCTTTGCACCTGTTTGCGACTATTTTGCCGATAAGCACCACCGACGCTGGACGTGTTCCTTTGCGTCAAGAAAAACGTCACTTCCGTGTCACTCCAGCCGCTGCACTGCGTAGCAACTAAAGCAACCACCATATAACAACCATGAGACGCTAAGGACTATGAACTACAGTATTATCTATTCATAGACGTGCCACCATTCAGACCATTGGGCTTTGGTTTCTTAGCTGTACGCAAAAAGCCATGCAAGCATGATACCAGTGCGTTTGCAACTTTTTGAAAAAAGATTTGCTGTTACATTTGCTTAAGTTTTTCATTGATCTCTCGTACAACAGCAAAGATGAGACAGAAAAAGTGTACGATGGGCAAGACTGTCTGTTAGCGTAGCTAGCTCGCTAAATAATACCGTTTTGACATACACCTTTCACAATCACCTGCTGTTAGCAAGAGTTTCTGGCTGATTTTGTTTTTATTTTGTATAGTTTGGTTGCTGAATCAAACAAACAACTGCTTCTTTGTGTAAAATTTCAAAAACCAGTATTGAAATATTCAACTCTACTGAAGCGCTAGGTGGACGTCTTTAGTACAGTATGCTAACTCTCGTTTCGGGTTGTTCTTAAATATGTGCTTTTTGAAAGATCATTCGCGCTGTACCTTTCAGCAACCTCACTTCGAAGATCTGAGAGGCACGGTCGTGCAGCAAAACACTAATATCACGGAGGATTGCTGTCGATGACTGGATAGAAAACCCACTCTCACAGCGATTTCATGGCCCCTTCCTGAACAATTGATGTCAATATCGTAGGGTCAGTTCGAAACTGGCATTAAACGACAGTCTATTTACACGAAGTTTTCATAGCCATTCCGGTCGTTTTGCAGCTGACTGCTAAAATTGCGGGTTTCCAATCAGCTGACATCAAACTCGTGTGCCCATAGCGAATCTCGTCTACATACATAAAGCTCGTCTGAACGCTTTTGACCGGTTCAGCTTGATTATTGTTACGCAACTGGTTACAAGCCTGAAAGCGTGACGAAGGGCGGGTCACGCACTAGTGACCTTTACACATTCTTAGCCACTTTTTGAGCTGCAATCTGTCGCTACATTTTAAGTTGCTGACCTTACGTTCTGATCCTCTGACTCTGGAACGTCCAAATGGTATGCGAGCAACCAGAGTTTTCGTTACTAAACCATGCTGCGATTCGCCACTACAATATGCGTTATGTCACCGGTCATGGTCACCAACGTGACGCTAACCGTCACGGTCTGTGCATTAAAATAGCACGTTTCTTTTCGCCCATCGTTCAGGTGACTTGAGTTGCTTGGCAACTTACTTGCTTTTCATAGTCTCCAAAAACTACTAGGCCTACAAACCACAACAAAAAAGTTGACCATAAAACTGTGTGTATTGATCTCTCTCAATCGAGTGTAATTCGTGTTAACACCAGAGCTAGGGTCCTTCAAGCGAGCTGTCTCAAATTACTTGAGTGTTTGGTAAATGGGTGTCTCAAATGGAAACTGCGTCTGCTGGTTTTTGTACAATAATGTATTGGATGACTATTTTACGGTGAGTGCCACAGAGAGAGAGCAACACTATCGTAGTCACATTAACCCTGGTTTGCAACCCACCTGTAAAAATAGCCTCGGGGTGTTTAGACAGTGTATCTTTATGCTCATTTGGCTGGCAGACATTCGCTGCAGTATATATGGAAACTGAATTTGAAGCACTTGACTTACGGTGCAGTGAAAACGCATCATTGAGGGTAGCGAAGGTTGGTGACCTTTAGCAAAAAGCAGCTGCCTAAAGGAACCATTGAACTCACACCTTGGTCTGACGCTGATTTTTTTCCGGAAAAAGTTTCCATACATCAAAATGTTTCGAATTGTTTGGCTCTCCAAGCTTTTTGGCTTCAAAAAATCAATGTGACGAACAACACCAAAGATTTAGTGAAATTTGAATTTTTTTTTTTCAGAAACGTGTTTTTTTGGACACGTGCCCTTGGCGTATGAGATTCTGAAGGAAAGCCATTTCCATAGAATGCAAAATGAACGAACATCAGCTTTACACCTGGGAAGCCAAAGTAAACGTTGTACCTCAAAGCCGAATGTATTCGTGACGCTACTTGACAACGCTGTAAAATCTGTGTTGAAACCACTTTACACATTGCAAACGGCGCGAGACCGCGCAAATTGTTAGTCTGCGTCTTTTCGGAAACGAAAGGTTTTTGTGTGAACAGAGCAACGACTAGATTTACAACTCAGATTCCATACCTACGGACCGTTAACAGCAAGATGTTGGAAAGGTTGACTGTCTGTGTCAAGGGCGTACGCAAGGGGAGGAGGGGGGTTTGGGGTTAAATCCCCCCCTTGAGCTTGATATTTTATGAAAACTTTATTACCTGCACAAAGGAAATTTTATTATTTTCGCATACTTTTTGCTTGTTCATTTGTCGACCTAATGCAAATACCACGGAATGAATTTGCATGCAAATTTCAAGGAACATTATAAATGGGCCAAAACATAATAATTAGGTTTTGGTGGGAATCTGGATCATCGTCTGCATCCGGGAACCATCTCACCACTTTTTGCAAACGTTTCGTCCACTACGCATTTAAGATTGTGTTCCGCGATAGTTCACTTCATCGGAAACAATTGTCTGTATTTTGTCTGCTAAGGCTGATCAGCGCATGCGCTGATCGCATCGGCTACATTACAAATTTCTGTAGCATGGTAGAACTGTTACACGAGATCAAAAACAGCAGTTGTTAACATAGAAGCATTCAGGCAATGTTTCAGCAGGGATAAAGTAAATTAAAAGTTTGCTGTACTTCTATATATCACAAACAACCAACGTTTTCTTGCGTACTTGATGCTCATTCTCAATTCTTGTGTAGTTTAGCAAGATTCGGTCTTGCAAACCGGGGTGTGCGCCAGCCAGTCCAGCCGCACACCTATGCGCGACTGCTCGTATTCGACTAGACATTAGCGCAGCCTGATTTTGCAGTTGTAAATTGCTCTGACGCAGTTATGAGTGTGTTTTAATCCCCTGTTTCAACGCGCAGCCTGATATTTTTGCACTTATGAACTGCTGTGTCGTTGTGTTGAGTGTATTTTTTTCTGATACACTAACTTGGAGCGCTGTTAGTTGAAATTCAGTGCAATGACATATAAAATAAGGAGAGTGCGTGTGGAAGAACATGCATATTGTGTCAACAAACGTCGCCAAAACTTTGGTTTGAAAACATGAATATAACGTCATTTGTGACGTCACAAACAGCGCACACCAAATACAAACGACCACCATATGCCACTGAATGAAACCCCCCATGAAAATTTTCTGTGTACGCCACTGATCTGTGTCTTCGAGATCTGAAGTAGTTAAGGTGTTCTAAATGGCGTCTTCTGTTCTTGTATCCATGCTAATAATGTTAGCTTCATACTCGTACACCACAAACATGCTTCGCTTCTACATCATTTTGCAGCAGTTTTTGTAATGGTGTTATATAAATAATATTTGGTTAGATTTCTTTAACCTTACTCCTTCGGTTCTACGGCAAAATCGCTAAAATTTTTCATTGCTGCCTCTTGGAAAATTAAACACAAACCAACAAACTATCCAATGAGATCGCACGTACGGTACCAAACAACTCATTTTAAAAAAATACTGCTTTCATTCCACATGCCTCCTCGGTTCTACATGAAAATTTCAGTTATGCAAGGGCTTTGTTACCGCTCGCTCTCAAGCTTTCATAAATAATTAAATAATACGATATGATCCGCCTGACACTGCAACAGCCTCTTCTCGCTTGTGACTTCTGATTACCGGTTGTAGCCCGATAGATGTGTTCAATATCATGGCAGTGTATTTTAGGAAGAGACCGTGCTGAGTGTTTATTTTCTGCCAAAGTTGTCTTTGCATATGCAGGAAGCTACTCGGTAATTATTTTCGTTAAATGCCGCCATGAAAAATATCCTTGTCAATTCTTTAATCTTTTGGTTGACGAAAAGAGACGACTGGTCGGGACATACCCTTGCCAGGGCGATTAACGCTTCTGTCAACAGCGCCACCCCGCGTCACTCAGCGTTGCATCGGTTTCCCGACCTAGCAACTGAAGCAGCTCCTTTCTTTGCATGTTGCGGAGCAAGCTGACAATCCGAACGAAGATTTTTTCTTGAAATTATGCGGTGATTTTGCTTCGCGGTTTTGCTGCATCCCGAGTTCGCTTTACTTGAACCCCGTGTCGTGGTGGTGCAGCGAGAATCACACGCCAGCGCTGGTTGTGCTTTTCCTCAGTGAAACTTTTATCGCAAATAATTTTGGATTGTAAAAGATTGGCAGCATTTACGTTCAAAAACTCGTGCAGTGTTTTGTACCGGCGTGAAGTAGGTACAAAATCTTTACCGTGCTATTAACGACGTTAAAAGCAGCTGTTTTTCTAACATAAAGTTCAATTATTAGTTTCTAACCTCGTATATATGCAAAAATTTCACATCGTTTGCAAGTAATTTTCGTCTACTTCGCAGATGGTTGTACTGTTCAATTTTATCAAAACTCTCAAACCTGAATTGTCGTTGTTTGTGGGTGGCGTAAAAACCGTGAAAGATGAATGGGCCCCTTCCTTAAAGTACCAACTGAAAATTGCAAAACTGTAGACTGCATGTTGTCGGTGTGCGCCACCGGGTCAGTTCAAATTTTAATCTTTCGGGTTTTGAAACATCGGAGCATTTGACGCACACAGTAGTAAGCAGATGCACGAAATATCTACGAACATCTCGTAGCGAACTGCAACAGTCGCACATTTGTCCATCACGTTTGGCGGGCAGCTTCGAACGGCGGTCACAGACCAGCGATGGTGTCATCGGTCACCGAAGTACGCTGGAAGCGCACCAGACTGAGGAATACTTGCTCCAGGGTCGTCTGCGTCACTGTGTAGTCTTTGATGTCCAGGGTCGACGTTGCTCTTTCCATCAGCTC
>JGI24158J21664_10011849_pt1 | contig 11577 bp, 9 predicted proteins | sample Ectturendosymbi3_FD_21664 | JGI IMG/M metagenome (IMG submission 21664)
CTGCATCAGCACAGCGCCTTTATCTTATGCATGTCTTGCATGAAGTCGGGCGTGTTGTGCCAGCACCACCAAGCATTATGACATAACTGCAATATTGCGACATGACACGACGGTCAGACACTGTGACAGAACAAGAACGTTCGCATGCCGTAGCTACGAGACCTCGTCCTTCTCACGCTTTAAAGAAGTCAGTCCGTACTACTGCTGCTGCATATCAGGCAAGAAGATATTAGTCAGAATCTGGCTGGGATGAGTTTAAGTTCTTGTCTGTGAGAATCTGATTGCTACGCAAGTAACTGCTGTTGAGGTCCTACAGATTTACAAATTACTTAACAATTGCTGCAACCCACTCCGACTTTACGAAACTTCTTCGAGGCCACTAGCGTCCGATAATAATTAGGATGAATACAGTGCCCCAGTCCAGAGACTAAGGTAGGGAGAGCATTAGCGAGTCCTCGAAAAATTAGCAGTTAGGTATCGTTACCGTGCCAGTTGAACAAAAAATGTTGCCAGGGGGACAAGCAGGCGCATAGCCAGTGGTGGGACAATGGGGGCAATTGGCCCCCCCAATTCCGAAAGTTGCACCAAAAATTTTCAGGTCAATCAAGCTTTTGATGTGCAAGCCAAAGCAATATGTCAGCGTAAATCACCGAAAATGCTTGCTATTACATAATTTAGTCGAACCTGATCAAATCACTGTGTTTCACCAATTGTCCATAATTAATCAAACGTTGTGTACCAGGGGGGATGGGGGCAATAGTAGAATTTTCCAGGTGAAGCCAAGGATTTTCGTAGGGTGGGCAAAAATGGTGAAATCTCGCTTTTTCCACTCGAAATTAAGTAAACAACCTTTTTGCTAAAAATATAACAAAAAACGTCAAATTTCAAAATGTAGGGAGGGGCCAAGGCCCCCTTCTACCCCTCCCCTTTTCATCTTGTATCTCACCGCAATTGTTATCAGTAACCAAAGTGAAACAAGGAGCAACACTTTCCCCAGCTGTTTCTGATGCACCAGCTTGCTGAATATCACCTAATAGTGATGTAAACTCATAATTTCAAGCCCGTCGCAAAAATTTCTCTCCTCTCTTATAACTCTGGCGTGCTGCAAATGCTGTGCATCTTGCCCTTGTCTCCAGCATAAGCCGTAGCCTTAAACGTAAATCGTACATTTTTTGTACTGTTTCAAAACTAAATAGCGGTGATGTACGTTTTATATGCCTTGAAGTTCAAACTTCGGTTGAGAAGAAATCCAGTTTAAGTCTTTTTATTGTGCAAATAAGCCATACACCAGGGGTCTCAAACTCAAATTGCTCCGAGGGCGAAACGAGGATTAAAAAACAGGGCCGCATTATGACTACCCTAGGGCCGCATTTGACGCTGACGCAACATAGGCGGTACCTGAACCTTATTGGAAACAGATTTTGCATCTTTTTTACGGCGAATGATATTGTGAGTTATCGGGAATTTATCTCTAGCCCTTTCTACGTTCGCTTCAAATGAACTTGTTGACTCGCTGGCCTAGCACTTTTAAACACCGATGAATAAACTAAATAACCTAAATGTTACGGTAATTCTTTCAAAATCCCCAAAAAGCATTGCGGGCCACACAAACGCCCTTGCAGGCTGCGTGTTTAAGACCTCTGCCATAGATACTGTTTAGCAACAACAACATTCTTTGTAGATATTTATTTATTACGATTAAAACTGCATGGTAACGGTTTAATCACAATCATGTTGAGTCTTACCGTTTTCATCAATGGTTTCATATTAACTTTCCGGCGAGAAAAAAAGCTTGGGTCAAGTAATCACAATCCGAATTATGCATGGTCTAAAAGTGTTACAACTTTGATCTAATATTAATTTCCACCCTATCCTACTGTAAATGTGAAATCATTCCCTGCAACGGGTAATCTCAGCAGCAAAATCTAACGTAAGTAGGAAGACGGTTTTCATTTTGGAAGTGCTGAGGACACTGACACTGTCCATACTTACAGATAGCTTGCAATCTGTTGCATCGTTAAAGCGCATGTAACTAAAATGAAAAAATTGACTTTTTTCCCAGTCAATTGGATTTTGTAATTTAAACACTCATGGATTTAAAAAAAATTCAACCGCTTAGGCTTGAATGGCTAGAATCAACAGTTTGCAAGCTTTTTTGTGCGCTTCCCAAATCTCAGTTTGGTGAACACGGCTCAAAAAACAACCCAAGCTTCAAACAACTAATGAAAAAAGATTGTATCGGTGATTTTTGGCAGAAGCCAAAGTTACTAAGTTCGTTTCTGATGTCAGCATTCCACTCTTTTCTCAAGTACCCATACGCTACAACGACAAACAGTGGTAAAGTTGGAAATACACAACTCCAGTTTGAATCGCCTCCACACGGTCCATTTTTCGACCCTTCGTCACCCTTGTTTGGGTTTCGACCGATACTGGGCTAGATCAACTAACCCACCGTGGTGTTAAGTTGCGGAAACCTGCAGAGCCGTTGTGAGAATAGATTGTGGCTTCCTTTTCACAAGCACAACTATTTTCACACATTGTGCAGACTGCATGGGTCAAACATATGCAAGTTTGTTTAGAGCAGGGCTTCTCAAACTATGGGGTCGCGAAATGTAATTTTGGGCTCGCTAAATAAATTGGCTTGACAAAACAGATATAAATGTTTTTGTAAACTATTGGGACCTGTACACGTATCATTGACATCTAGACTATCCATCAATGGGGTCGCCTAGAAAAAACTTTCTTAAAATGGCGTCACAGAACAAAAAGTTTGAGAAGCCCTGGTTTAGAGGACATTTGTAGCTTTTGCAACGCTATTCATAGTGTTTAATGACATGATATCAAAACATTTTTCAAACCCGTTGAGGTATTCTAGCCTTTACGTTATCAGCTCCATACGTCAACCAGTCGCTCAAGAATTGGATAAGATCCACGTCTGATATGCGCGCAAGTTTGTAGACCAACTTCGGGAGTCAGTGTCTGAAGCAAAGTCGTTTCTTGGCTTCGATTGAGCGTGTGTTGGTGTACATCAGAAGCGTGTAAATATAGAAACGCAATAATAATGGCGGCCACAATGACTACAATGACAATTTCGATATTGGCTGAAAAAGGCATGCATAAAACATCGAGATTTTCACAAGCGCTCTTGCATGAAAGTTTTACGAACAAATGGTGGCTTTCATTCAAAATAGAAGCTTGGAAGTGTATTAAAAACAAACCTTTAAAATTTTTCAATTCAACGAAAATGAACTATGTATTTGCGAGCTTAAAATCTGAACATATTATTTTTAAAAAAGCGCCAGAAAAATCCACCTTTCGCGGATGATGCTTTAAAAACAAGTGGCATTAAATATCAAATGTTGAGACTTGGCAGTAGTTTGTCCCCCCCTACCAAAATTGCTGGCTACGTGCCTGGGGCCAAGGGGGCCATACCCCCAAAACNTCTAGCTTANCTTAACCTTTTGTGCTTTGAGACGCGGTGTCCCAAACCAAGTACTGTTGCTCGTTTAAATTTAAANTATGTGGTCCCAAAAAAATTTGTGCTGGCTACGCTGCTGTTGTGAAAAGGTCCTGATGTGAAAAACTAAAATCTACGTATGACAGTTTAGGAGCTGTGTACAGTTCAGATGTTGATGGCAAGCAATTGCACGAGGCGATTCTAGATTGCAAAATGCTAGTTTGAAGCAGGCCTCTGAGAAAAAATTTGCCAGGTCTACTAAGACCAGTACCGGGCCCCTTAGCTCCAGGCGCCCTTGTCGAAACTTGTACAGCTTGTTTGCATAGTAATCAGAATATGGAAAAACAGAAACCCTGCTAGGATTTATAAATAGATTAATTGTTATACTGGCAACTGGCTTACACTAGTAATTTTGGGCTTGATCACAGAAAACGTAACATGGGTACTTTCATCCTCGCGGGTCCCAAGCACCTCTCGTGCCCGGATACGATGTACCTGTTGTACCCCCCTCTCGTAGACCATGGTTTGAAGTCATGCAACTTAAAATTGTCGCGCCCTGAAGTCCTCCTGACATTCTTCGAATTGTTTTGCAAATAATGCTGACCATGACAGTATGTATTCCAAGCTGCAAACGATCTTTCAGTAAACTGAAACTGATCATTTCATACCTCAGGGCCTCAATGACTAACAATAAGTCAGGACAGGTTGTGTGATCTAGCTTTGATGAGAATAGAAAGGGCGGAACAGCGAAAACTATGTTTGATGAAATCATAGACGACTTTGCATGCTTTGATAGGCACGGAAAGTGTTGTTTTAATTATCATTATTGTCTAATTTAACCGGAAAAGGCTGGATATGTTTACGTTTCGATGGAATTGTGTTTTTCGAACATAAGTGACACATGACTTGCATTAAAGAATTCATTGTGCAATTCAAATGAAATGTGTTCCATTTTAAAAGAAATTGTCGTTTGCAGTTGCAATATATTGTTTGATGTATTTTTTGTAAGATATGCAATTTTGTCAGGCAACCGTATGTAGACGTATAAACTGTGATAACGTTATCAATTGGATGTTTTGATATTCTTCATAACAAAAATAAATGAGTATAAAAGTATGTTGTGGTTCTTATGGATAGTTTATATTTTATTTGCTGAAAAGTTTAAGTAAAGATAAACACAAATATTTTCCGTTTTGAAACATTTATTTTCTACATGGTTATTTTTCGTAAAAATTGTGTTTATATCTAATATTTACAAGATTAGAAAGGGCGCGCATTTCAAGTTTGCCATGTGCACCACTTTGCATAGATACGCCACTGCTACCTGGGCTAGATATAGTACATTTTTGTACATCTTTTTACAACAATCACTACACAAAACACGTTGGTCAAGTGGAAGTCTGACTTCTGGACGTACAGTATACAACTAGGCATAGGCAGGGCCGGATAAATAAACGCGACGCCCACAGGGCAAAGTAGTGACCGCGAGGTCCCCGAAACGCTTAGCGCAAATGCGCAGTTCACTCATGTCTGATCCGTTGCCTGCAGAGCAGGGCTCTCACAAATGCAACTCCAAAAATCCCTAAAACAGTACCAAAAATTCCCTAAAAATCCCTAAATCTGTGGTGGTGCAGCATAAAATCGGAGTGCATGATGAATGTTAAAAATAGAACCAAATATGATTTGCAAAATAAACTGAAATAGCTCATTTTTTATATTTTCATCCTTTTCCCAAATCCCAAAAAATCCCTAAAAAGGGTCAAAAGTTCCAATCTAGGGACAAGATCCCTAAAAGTGGGGGAACTACTGCAGAGGCAGGTTGCGAAACTTGCTAGCTGATTATTGTTCTCTTGGTCTTTATCGCGTAAATACAATGCCGCAATAAATCTTCAAATGTTCACTTCAAGTTACGGTAGTAGACATTTGCCGCATGTGACCAGGGCTCCCACTGAGGTTTTTTTTCACCCAGATCTGTTTTTTAGTCGACCTGGGTGTCCAGGTTTAATTGTGAAAAATCGCGTTAAATCTGTGTTTTCTGATGTGATAAATTCATCAGCAACTTCAGTGTGTTCAGTAATATAAAGATAACGTTACATCACAGTGTTTACATGCGCGCATCAGGTGAGAAAGAACGCATATCGAATGAAACAGAACATGTTCAATCGGTTTCATATTCTCATATAAGATCATTGTCAGGATTGTGTACAGTGGTGTGTTTAAGGGGAGGCAAGCGAGGCACTTGCCTCGGGACCCCTTTTTTAGGGGTCCCCCTCAAGGCATTTTGCGCGTAGATATTCCTCAGTTTTGGTGAAAAGTTGATTATCGGCTCATAGAATATTTTCCGAACCACATCACAATTCAGTACTCTACCTTCAAAGGGGCCCTCAAGAGCAACTGTAATGTGTAAATGGGCTACTCTGCTTTCAAAGGGGCCCCTAACAACAACTGTAATTTGCAGGTACACTGATTTACTATGGTGCCCAACAGCAACTGCATAGTGTAAGTGCTCTACTTTCAAAGGGCCACAATAGCAACTGTAATGTGTAAGTCCTACGCTTTCAAAGAGGTCCACAATAGCAAATGTATGTGTAAAGTAGGCTCACTGTGTTTTTAACTAGGCCCCCAATAGCAACTGCAATGTGCAAAGTACCTTGCTTTCAAAGGGGCCCAAGTGCAACTGTAATGTATACGTAGGCTATTGCTTTCAAAGGGGCTCCCAACAGCAGTTGTAATGTGCAAATACCTTGCTTTCAAAGGGTCCCAAAGTAACTGTAATGTATAACAACTTTTCTTTCAAAGGGCCCCCCAACTTCACTAATTTCTAGTGCTTCATGTTTCAATTTGGGGTGTCGAAGCTTTCTTTGGGGGGCTAAGTGGTGACGGGACTGAATTTTGGTACCCTGTGGCAGCGTCCCCCCAATTGCGGGAATAGAGTGCGGCTGATACGGCTCTGCCTACTGGCAGCAGTATAGGAACGAAAAATGTGTTTTTTCTTGCAGGTAAACACTGATGGAAGATGTCTCCCATGTCTTCGGCACAGGGGAGCGATACCACCTGCGTCTGGATGTCACTGCCATCCTTCAATGATACATGAAACATCTAAAGCCGCAGTTGAACTGGAAGGTGCTCAGGGAGTGATTAATGATATCTTGCACGTTGCACCTGAAAATTTAGGCAAATATCGGTAATACTGTATACGAAAAATGTGTTACGAAATTTGACACAATTCGGTAAAAGCATTGGACCATATTTCTAAAAACTATATGCGGCATTCTCATATTTGAGTTAAGTTGCTCAAAAGTTGTGCACAGCTGTGCTGATTACCTTTATTTGCAAACTATAAGGTTTTCACGGAATAATGCAGAGCATATACAGGAAAATAGCAGGGTAAACTTGTTGAGTTGATGAAGAAAAACCTGGGAAAATGCTCAAAATTGCACAAAGTTTTTTAGCACTCTGAGGTTACTTTTCTCCTCCTAGGCTATGACCATACACTAAGAGTTAGTACAGGGGTTCTTAACCTGGGTCCGTTAACCCATAAGGCCTAAAGGGTCCGTGAATGTGATGTAAGAGGCCCGTGAATATGATATAAAAGGTAGGCTTTGCAGACATTTCGATTTGTACTACGATGATTAAAACGTAATTTCGACTATTTATTGCACCGTTTCTTCTTGAGAGGTTTGTAGCTCTTATCAGGGTGCACTAGGGGTCTGTGACCCACAGAAACGCTGGTTTAGAGTATTCAGGGGTCCGAAAAAATAAGCGAGATAGAAAGGTTTGAGAAACACTGCTTAGAAGCTTACTGTAGTTTATTCAACCTTCAGACGAACTGTTTTCAGCTTCGGTTTTTTTAAACGTTTCAGAAGGAAAAACTACAGCAAGTAATGAAGTGAATTCGTTCATATAAAAGCCAGACACGCCTCAAGTCTGTGTCTTTCTACGAGTTCCCTGGGTATCTACATTATAAATCCAACTCATGGGTCCTGATGTAAACTTTCGTGCTGATTCTTGAGCCGCATCGATAGATCAACTGAGACACCGGTTTCTCAGAGAAAGCTTTCCCACAAAAATCTAGGCACAGTATAGATCAAGGGTCGGGAACCCATGGCTTGCGAGCCAGATGTGGCTCTTGTGATGATGGCATCTGGCTCGCTTGACACGATTGTTACGAATGAAACTTCTGTAATTTTCCATCTACCAGACTACAAAACCATCAGCGCCACCATGCAGCACCAGAAGTTGTATTAACAATAAGAAGCATGTTATTAAAGAGAAAATTCAGACATGTACCATTGTTTGAAATTGTTGATTTTGCTTAAAAATGCACACGTTAGTTAGTACGTTAGTTGCATTAAGTGTTGAAAAATATTATATGGATCTCATGGAAATACAATTAAAATATGTAGCTTTCATGGCTCCCTTAGCCAAAAAGGTTTCCGACCCCTGGAATAGATTAATGATGAATGTTATTGTTAAATGGAGATCAATTTAGTTCCTCGCTACGCGCTGAGTACTTTACCCTATGAAAATTTAAGAAAGCTGTCAGAGTCGTGGAATCTACATTCGAAGCGAATGATAGTCCAAACGCGGATGCAAAATTACCCGTGGCTGCACTAGGCTCAGAATGGCATTCAAAACTGTGTGANTGTTCAGCATCAAGACACCACAAGGGTGACGCAGCTGAACCTGATTTNTAAGTGTTTTACTAGGAAATCGGCTTAGTGTCATTTACGCATCTTCAGCCTGGNAAATTCCAAGCAAATTCTTACGAGTGAATTGAGGAAAAGATTAAAGCAAGCCATACCTAGCTGTTATTACCGTATCCAAATTACAACTAACGCATTTTACTATCACGGCGGCCACGGTAAAACACTTTGCGATCAGATTCAACTTCATCACCCTTGGTGTTTTGATGCTGAAATGTAGATATGTGCAGCACACATGGGGAATCGTCAATCGTAATTGATTACAGTTTTTTGAGTAATCATAATCGATTCAACTGACCAAAAATGAAATGTAATCGTAATCGATACATTGCCAATTCAATCGTAATCGACGTTTACTTTCGCGATTAAACTTGACTTCACACCACTGTGCGATGAACCGCGGTTGTAGTGGCTGAGTTTCCTCCTCTATCATTCTTTGTTATGGTTATGTTTCAGGGGAGGCTATTTGCCCGTCTGTGTGGGTTAAATCCAGTTAGTCCAGGGGCAAGCACAGCGTTTGTAGCTGATTCGCCCTTTGTTCCAGCTAGCCTTTCTGCTGGCCGCCAGAAGTAACGTACAGTGAGTCTAGTGTAGTGAGACGTAGAAACAAAAATAGGAGCTTTTCTTAAAAACGGGTTGACACTTCGGCAACAGAATAGCGGGACATTACGAAGAGAGGTGTTGGTTTCGTTTACATATATTCAGAGTGAACTTATGAATGTAAGTGCTGGAGTAAACTATGTATATAATTAATACGGTAATTTATATACAGTAAATAAACTTTTTTCAGAGGAATACGACCTTTAATCGAAGTCGAAAGTACCTTTCCGCAACACTGAGCATGTCAACCGTGATCCACCAGATACTGATAAAAAAAACTCAACGAAACCATTTTGTTGACTTTTGGTCCAATAGACAAACGCGCAGTCATATTGGCATCATTATTCAATTAATTTCAAATTGAAAGCTGCACAATGCTATGCTGGTTTGCAGACGATCGTAGCGCCGCAGCAAGAAGAAATAGTCAGCAATTTTGAAATTACTAACAAACGAAATTTCAGCGTTGCAGGACGAATGTTCAAACCTGATAGATTTCGTTTTACTGATAAAAGNTTTGAAGCGATGACGTTTATCAACTGTAACAAATATTTTAACCATTCATTGTTTTTATTTAATCAATATTTAAAGTGTTTGTTGCAGNGGAGTGACTGAAGAGAGGGAAGAGGAGCTAGTTGGATCCCCTGNCAAGCTAAACGTAAAAATCAGGCCCCTACTTAGCNTATATTTCGGTTTTGGTNTTCTTTTANTTGTTTTTCAGTAGGTTGTCGTCTTTTTGCGTTTTTCGGAGTATTTTCCGTTGATTTGCGGTTTTAGTATAGCCATCCACATCCGGATTCACCATCATTTCTCAAGTGTTTTTTTCTGAGTGTTGACTGGTAGGTCTCCTACAGAGGCCAGTGGGTCTCTTTCAGCTAAGCTCCCCCTCTGTTTCAAAGCTCTGGTTTGTTGACTGCACGAACATCTCAGTAAGCAATCAATGTGGTTTTTCTTTTTTTTTCGGTACTTGTTCCTTACCGATTAGTAATTTCGTTTATTACATTTATTCATATCGTATGTTGTCTAAAAATATACTTACATCAAACCATGCAAATGGTTTTTTTGTTTTCGTTCTGAAGATGTTTCAAGACAAATGTAATCGCGATTATAATCGTGATTACTTTCATCGCAATCAATTACAATGTGATTTTGCTTATTCGTAATCGTAATCGAGCAGGTGGCAAGTAATTGTAATCGATTACATTTGTGATGTAATCGCCCCATGTCTGGTGTGCAGTCAGAATCATCGCAAAGTTATGAAAATAGTGTGTGCAACGCTGATTCCTCGAAGGCTCAACAGCAACCGCAGAGGTTTAATCCTGTGTGATTGTTCTGTTTGATTAGGTTTTTATAAGTGAATTTACGCTTGGTGTTTCCAAACATTCAAGGTAATGGAAAACAACGTCAGAGATGGAAACATTTCCGTTTTTAACATTCCGTCTAAGCTAATTGCTTCTTTGAAACGAAAATCGTATTTTTTTGCCTCGGAGGCTTCAGACCCGCATTAATCTCCCGTTTACCTTGGAGCCTGTCGGCCTGACAAATGACAGGAGGCCGGATGAATTGACTTTGGGCCCCTGGTACAGAGGCCTATGTCTAGTATGGGATGCAAGCAACAGTTGTGGACACTTTTGCTTGGGGCCACTACAAAGACACTGCCAGACAGGCAGGTTTTGCGGTTGCGCAGGCTGAGGCTGCAAAATGCCAAAAATACCATAACCTCCAAAGCAATTACCACTTTAAACCCATTGAGATTGAGACAACTGGTGTGTATGGTAAGTCTACCGCCCCTTTTCTGAGTGGCCTCGCAAAGAAACTTGTTGGTATGTCTGGTGACCCCAGGGAGCGCCAGTGGCTCCACCAGCGCCTGTCTCTGGCTGTGGTCAGAGGAATCGCTGCCACCATATTGGCCTGCGTGCAAGTTCGATCTGATATTATCTTTTCGTTTTTAGTTGCTTTAATGTTCTGACCAGCATCGCTGCCTGCCACTACCACTTGTGCTGATTTATAGCTATCGCCTTCCGAATCCTCGTTCTTTCTGTAAGTTTCATTGTTCCCTTAGTTGTGCTGTGTTACCTTGCGCATAGGTTAGATATCTAGTCAATCGCACAGCCTATGATGAGACTACAGCGTGGTGTTATGTTCCACATTGCTTGAAACCATGGTTTTTATGAGAAGTGGGGAGACACTAAGCCAAAAAAAGTTATTTTAGAGAGCACAGCAAAACATTGCAAAAGCATAACAAGGTTAACTGTATGCTTTTACGCATCCGGTTTGATTTTATTGCTTTCCTGACTGCATCGCTGCAAAATAAATAGAAGTTCTTTAAGAATTTATGACGAAGGCAGCGATTAGATGGCTACTCACTGATTTCCGACCATGTTCTAAACCTCTTCTCTTTGCAAGCTCTTGGTTCTGGGTCCACAATGTAAATGTCACTCTGATTTACAGTCAGTGGCAATGCTTGTAAAATTGTCTGAAACCGTGCGCACAACAGTCATGTAAAACAACAGTGTGATCATCAATGTATTAAAACCTGGCACTTGGAGAGTGCTTGGAAAGTNTGCACCATGTAGGTGATAACTTTTACAGTACGTTGTACGATAGACAGTGCCGGATTTACCTATAGGCTACATAGGTATCAGCCTAGGGCCTCAAGATCCAAGGGGGTCTCCAACAAACTGTGGCAAACATAGAGTCAATGGCAGGTATATGATCACTTAGATCAGGGGTGGCCAACACGTCGATCGCGATCGACCGGTCGATCGCCGAGTCCCAGTTGGTCGATCGCGCCTAATTTTGCATTGAATTGACTAG